>Kit_p2__coassemble_12223_pt1 | contig 2372 bp, 1 predicted proteins | sample Kit_p2__metabat2_high_PE_017 | metagenome-assembled genome bin Kit_p2 | reverse complement strand
GTCCGATTTGGATAGCCATGATCCGAAATATTTATCACAGGCTATTGCCCCATGTACCGGGGGCAGTTTCGCCGATGATTGCCGCAGGAAGGGTGGTCAAACGACTGAGCCCGGATGCATTGACTGTTTTTGTGGGGCCCTGCATTGCAAAGAAGAGTGAGGCGAGAGAACCGGATGTAGCAGATGCAATAGATTATGTATTGACATTTCAGGAAGTGCAGGATATTTTTGAGGCAGCAGAAATTGATTTGGAAAATCTTCAAGAAGAGTCCAAAGAGCATTCTTCTGGAGCTGGGCGGATGTATGCAAGAACAGGCGGCGTTAGTGAAGCGGTGCAAAAAACAGTTCGTCAACTGAGACCGGAAAGTAACATCCAGGTAGAATCAGAACAGGCAGAAGGCGTACGGGAATGTCGGGCGTTGCTCAAACGTTTGGAAAAAGGGGAGACAACAGCCAATTTTTTTGAAGGAATGGGCTGTGTAGGCGGATGCGTTGGAGGACCGAAAGCGATTTTGCCAATGGAAATCGGAAGGAAACGAGTGGAAGAATATGTAGAACATGCATATTACCAAACGACAGTGGAAAATCCTTATGTGATGAAGTTGATGGCGCAGTTGGGATTTGAAGATGTGGAGGCTTTGCTGGAGGAAGAAACGATATTTGTAAGGAAGTTCTAAAAGTGATGTGCTGTGATAAATTAATGTTACGTGAAATGTTACGAAGATGTTAAAAGTTATTGCAAAGCTTGGAACAATATTGTATAATGTTTACTGTATATTGATGAATATTAACTTTACACCCTAGGTTTATATGGTTTTCGTGCGGATTTTTTCGAATATATTGCAAAACTTTGTCATGTAGTGTATCATAAATCATATATGTGGGGACATAGATAATGAATAGATAATAAGGACAGGTGACAAAATGAAATTAAAGAAAGTACAGCGTACACTGATTGCACTTACATTGACATGTGCAATGGTAGTTACTCCTGTGTTTGCAGCACCGGAGGATGAACAGGAAAAACTGGAGGCACAGAAGGCAACAGCACAGAATGAGGCAAATGCACTTCAGTCACAGTTGAATTCATTGATTGAGAAGATGAATGATCTTGAACTGCAGTTGATCTCTAAGGGGGAAGAAATTATTCAGGCAGAGGAAGATCTGAAAGTTGCGGAAGAAAAAGAAAAGCAACAATATGAAGATTTAAAGAAACGTATTAAATATATGTACGAATCCGGAGAGGGTTCTGCATTGGAACGTGTACTTACTTCCGGAAGTATTGCAGAGATATTGACGCAGGCAGAATATGTTGAGAAGGTACATACATATGATCGAAAACAATTGGATGTTTATCAAGAAACTGTTCAAGAAGTAAAAGATTTGAAGAAGACGTTGGAAGCTGATCAGGAAAAACTCCAGAAAATAGAAGGAGAGTATAAAACTCAGAAAAAAGAGTTGTCAACAACGTTGGAATCAAAGACTGCTGAAGTTGAGAATTTAGATGCGATGATACAGGAAGCAGCAAGAAAGGCAGCTGAAAAAGCAGAAGAAGAAAGAAGAAAAGCAGAAGAGGCTGCACAACAGCAGAACAATAATAATACAAATAATAACACAGGAGGAAACACTGATCAGGAAAATGGTGGAACCGGAAATGGCGGTAATGTAGGTGGAGGTTCACAAGGTCCAACCTATAATCCGGTTACAGGGAATGCGGTTGTAGATCGTGCATATGGATGTCTGGGACTTCCGTATGTTTGGGCTGCAACAGGACCGGATGCATTTGACTGTTCAGGATTAGTTGGATATTGTATTACGGGTGGTTATGGACGGCTTGGAACAACATATACGTTCCTGACATACCCTCAGGTTTCTGATCCTCAGCCTGGAGATATTTGTGTAAACGTAGAGCATTGTGGTATTTATATAGGTGGAGGTCAGATGATTCATGCGCCTGAACCTGGTGATGTAGTAAAAGTTGGACCGGTACAGAGCGGAATGATTTATGTTCGGTACCCATATTAATTACAAATAAGTATTATAAACATAGGATAAATTTCCCGCTTCGTTTCTGGAGTGGGATTTTTATTTGATATAAAAGCTGATTTTGAATTGATTTGAATTTTGGCTGAAAAACCTTGCAATCCGGCAGAATCTATGCTAAACTACAAATGTTGCGAAAAAACACGTATGTCGTTATCTCTGGCGGTGCCTAACCTGAAAACAGGTGGTCTCAGAGAGTAAATAAAAACATACGGAAGATTAAAACCAAATGGAGGAAAGAAACATGAGCGTTATTTCAATGAAACAGCTTTTGGAAGCAGGTGTTCACTTTGGACATCAGACAAGAAGATGGAACCCTAAGATGGCTC
>Kit_p2__coassemble_10153_pt1 | contig 2815 bp, 3 predicted proteins | sample Kit_p2__metabat2_high_PE_017 | metagenome-assembled genome bin Kit_p2 | reverse complement strand
GATAAATTAAGAAAATACTTTTTCATTTCAGAAATTCGAAAAAACTTCTTTGAGTTGGATTTATTCTTGAACATACTGTTGCATATACAGCATGTCCATTACAAGAATCTTCTGATTCTGAATATCAATTATCCCCTGTTCTTTTAAATTGTGTAGGATGCGGTTAACGCTGTTTCTGGTAGAAATACCACAGAATCCCGCAATATCTTCATTTGTAACAGGAAAATCTATCAGCCAACCATTTTTATGTTCTTTCCCAAATTGATGAACTAAAGTATAGAGGAATGCGCAGACGGCACCGGTTCTTCCATTCATGCTCATTAGTTGTTGCCGTTGGATGGCTTCGGCCAGATTTAAGCGATAGTATTCCTTGACGTAATCTTGGAGTTTCCAATCATTATTTATATAATTCCAGAATTCAACTCTGGGGATTAAATAAAATGTAGCTTCTTCTGTTTCGACACGAACATTGAATGGGGCTGAGGTATAGCTGCTGATCTCATCTCGAAGCAGAGAAATAATGTTAGGTCCTTTCAGATAAGCAATGTTAAATTCTCGTCCGTCCTTGAGAATAATACTGGTTTTAACGACTCCTTCTTTAAGAATATAGGTATACTGCTGCTCCAGCCCGCAATATGTCAGGTAAGCATGGCGTTTACGGGTAATGGTGGGAATATTTTTTTGACTTAAAAAGGATAAAAGATAGCTGTTATTCATCAAACTCCTCCTTGTTTTCTGTTTCTCTGCTTATATTTATAAAGCAAAACGCAAAAAACGTCAACAAATGTTACTATCAAATGTGGTTTTTGTATGTATTGAAATATGCCATACTCTTTCAAAAATGAAAGGAGTTATAAATTATGTTTAAAACGGAAGTACCTTATGACAAAAGAACAATGCAAATAAGTCTGGAAGATAAGAATTTAGCTGGAGTACTTGTAGGGAGACAAAGTGATTATGTTAGTGACAAAAGTGAAAAAGAGATTGTGGAGGAATCTTTGGATCATGTCATTGGTTCACAGACATTAGAGGAACTTGCAAAAGGTAAGAAGGACATTGTAATTATCAGCTCTGATCATACTCGTCCTGTTCCATCAAAAATTATTACGCCGATTCTTCTTCGCAGAATTAGGAGTGTGTCACCAGATGCAAGAATCAGAATTCTTGTTGCCACAGGATTTCACCGTCCAAGTACCAAAGAAGAGCTAATTGATAAATACGGAAAAGAAATCGTTGAAAATGAAGAAATTGTCATGCATATTGCGAAAGATGACAACTCCATGAAAAAAATCGGAACTTTGCCAAGTGGAGGTGCATGCATTATCAATAAGATTGCGGCAGATGCTGACCTTCTTATTGCTGAAGGATTTATTGAAGCACATTTTTTTGCAGGATTTTCTGGAGGTAGAAAGTCTGTTCTTCCAGGAATTGCTTCTTATAAAACAATTATGGCGAATCACAGCGGAGAGTTCATCAATGATAAGAACTCACGTACAGGAAATCTAAAGTTTAACCTGGTTCATGAGGATATGGTTTATGCAGCACGCAAAGCTGGACTTGCCTTTATCGTTAACGTAGTTTTAAACGGGAAACATAAGATTATCGGTTCTTTTGCAGGAGATATGGAGAAAGCGCATGAGAAAGGTTGCGATTTTGTGCGTTCTCTGGCATGCGTTAAGAGAGTAGACTGTGACATTGCAATTTCCACAAATGGCGGATATCCTTTGGATCAGAATATTTATCAAGCCGTTAAGGGAATGACTGCTGCAGAAGCAACGCTTCCGGAAGACGGTGTAATCATCATGGTTGCGGGCTGCCGTGACGGTCATGGAGGACAGGATTTCTATGATAATATTGCAAATGTAAAAGAACCGGGCGAATTTCTGGAAAAAGCAATTCATACACCAAGACTAGAGACAGCTCCGGAACAGTGGACCAGCCAGATTCTTGCCAGAATTTTGGTGCATCATAAAGTGATTCTTGTTTCTGATCTTGTAGATCCTAAGCTTGTTTTTGGGTTGCATATGGAACTGGCATCAACAGTGGATGAAGCTTTGAAAAAAGCATTTGCTTTTAAGGGAAAGGATGCAAAGGTCGCTGTCATTCCAGACGGGTTGGGTGTTGTAGTAGAAGAACAATAAGAGAAAATACATGAAAGGATATTTAAGAGATGATACATAATATAATGTCAGAGTTCTTAGGAACTGCCCTGATGATTGTTTTTGGTGTTGGAGTTCATTGTGACGAAGTATTGAATAAAACAAAATATAGAGGAAGCGGACATTTATTTGCGATTACTACATGGGGATTCGGGATTACCATCGTATTGATGGTATTTGGAGGAGTCTGCATCAATCCTGCAATGGCTTTCGCACAGGCAATTCTTGGCATGATTCCGTGGAACTGTTTTATACCTTATTGTGTGGCAGAATTTCTTGGAGGATTATGCGGAGCATGCATTGTTTATGTAATGTATGCAGATCATTTTAAAGCGAGTGAAAACGTTGTTGATTCGGTGGCAATTCGAAATATATTTTCTACGAACCCAAATATCCGAAATCTTTCGAGAAATTTCTTTGTGGAAGCATTTGATACTTTTGTCTTTTGTCATCAATTCTTGGTATTGCAAAATATTCTGAAAAAATGCTTCCTATCGGAGTGGGAATTTTGGTATGGGCAGTAGGTATGGGCCTGGGAGGCCCTACAGGCTTTGCCATGAATCCAGCCCGAGATTTAGGTCCGCGTCTGGCATATACATTATTGCCAATTAAAAATAAGACGGATAATGATTGGCAATACGGATTACTTGTTCCGG
>Kit_p2__coassemble_7976_pt1 | contig 3586 bp, 4 predicted proteins | sample Kit_p2__metabat2_high_PE_017 | metagenome-assembled genome bin Kit_p2 | reverse complement strand
AGCATTATTTTTATACTTTTTACCTCTAATTTTTTTCTTTGTTGCTTCATCTAGTATATAAAAATTATCAATAATATTATCATCCTTTTTTAATTCTTCCAATCTACTCTTTATTAAGTCAATATTAAATAATCCAAAAGGAAGTTTCAATTTATCGTTAATATTGTTTATTGTATAATTATACACTTAATTCACCTCACAAGACTTGTAATTTACTCTATCAGGACAATTTAATAAATTCATAGTTTTTTTCAGTTCAGCAACCCTAGAGTTGTTTATTTCTTCTTTTTCGGTTTTGTGACTGGCAGTTCATCATACATAGCATTAAACAAGCCTGTCACAAACTCCTTACTATCAACTTCATCAACCAATAACATTTCTTTTGCTCCCTTATAAGGCAATTCAAACGGAGCCGTTGGCATATAACTAATTGCAGATTTCACTGGTTTTACAAGTAATCTATCATCATAAATACCACCTACAATCTTGCCACGATAATAAATAATAAATTCCCCCATCATAGCTCTATAAGTAATTTCTTCCAACTCGGATAACTGTCCTAAAATAAATTCTAAATATTCTTTACTTGATGCCATTATACCACCCTAAATTCTTATTCTATTTATGTTTTACTCTGCTTATAAATTCTTCGATAATAACACTGACAGCCATACAAATACCACAAGCGTAAGTATATCCAAAATAGATTACGACACTCATCAATACCATTACAGCTACAAATCCAATTGCTAGTGCAACCATAATTTTCTTTTTCTTGACCATCTTCTCCTTTATCCTTTCCGATTTATCACTTTCTTTATAAAAAATTATATCATTAGAAACAGGAATCGTCATTTCTTTTCTACTTTCCATGAGATATTTTAAGACATAAAAAATACCTACGGAGATCCCCTAACATTTTGTTTGGGTTCTTCTGCCGTAGGCATTTCTTATTCATTTCATTATACTATACGATTAACAGAACAAAATAATCAACTGTGATGCAAGCACGACTGCAATCAACGCAATCGGATATGTAGCTGCATATGCAGAGGCGATATCTTCTGTACCTGCCATATTAATCAATGTTCCAAGTGCCGGAGTACTTGTCATACCACCGGTAATAGAACCTAAGTTGTTCAAAAGCGGGAGCTTCAGAACATTCTTAGCAATAATAAATCCAATAATCATTGGAAGAATTGTCATGATTGCTCCATACAGGAAGTATACCGGCTCAAAGTATTCTACGAACTTCGCTCCGCCGGAAACACCTGCTCCAATCAAGAACATCATCAGTCCCAGTTCTCTGAGCATTTTTAAGGTTGAATTTTTTGGAACAATAGAAATTTTTCCAATATGTCCAAAATGACCAAATACAAGTCCCATCAGCAAACATCCACCGGTTGTTGTGAGAGAAAAGTTCATATAACTGAAACTTCCTACAATAATACCTACAATGGCTGCTAATGAAAATGCAAAAAGACCAAATTCATCGATTTCAGTAAGAATTAAATTCTTTGCTTTTCGTCCTTCCCCTTCTTTTGCTGTAATCTTAGCCACTTCATCATTCATATTAGCTTTCATAACCTTAGGCACAATCTGAACAAATAAAACAACTCCAACTACACCAAACAGATAGGAAATACCATATCCTACAGATACCAATGCTTCTAAATCTGCTCCAACAGCCGCTTTGGATGCTGAAAATGCCGGTGTGCTGGTTAAAGCACCAGACAAAATACCAACTAAAATTGCACGAAACTGTTCATGATCTAAATCTGTAAAATTACTGCCGATCACAATACACAGTACACAAGTAAACGCAGCAGCCACAATAATTACAAGTCCTAACATAACATAAGATTTAAAATTACGTTTCAGATTTCCAAAAAAATTCGGTCCCGCAATAAATCCAACTGATGTTACAAAGAAAATCAATCCCAGATTCTCTACGATTTTTAATGCCTCTACTGAGAATGATACGCCATCAATCGTCAAATTATCTGATAATCTTCCGTACACAAAGCATCCGTAGAGCAGCGCTATGATAAATACTCCTGCTGTTCCCAGATTAATTCCTTTTACTGTCACCTTTCCCAACGCATATCCGATGGCAGCAATTGCAAATACTGAGAAGGTAAGAAATACTACAGATTTAACTGCCAATATTCCTCCAAATAACTCCATATCTTAACTTCTCCCTTCTACTACTTATGCTCTTCCAGATAAGCAGCACGTCCGCTTTCGTACAGGTTGTTTCCTTCACTGTCGATGATTACAACCAGAGGCATGTCCTCTACATACAATTTTCTGAGCGCTTCTGCTCCCAGATCTTCATATGCGATTAATTCAGCTTTTTTTATACATTTCGCAAGAAGGGCACCCGCTCCACCGATTGCACCAAAGTACACACCGGAATATTTTTTCATTGCCTCTACAACTTCCGGAAGGCGTGCTCCCTTTCCAATCATTCCACGTGCTCCTACAGACATCATAGTCGGTGCATACGCATCCATACGTCCGCTTGTAGTAGGTCCTGCGGAACCAATGACCTGTCCCGGTTTTGCAGGAGTTGGTCCTACATAATAAATAGTGGCATCTTTTGGATCCATCGGAATTTCTTCTCCTCTGGCAAGAGCCTCGCACATTCTCTTATGACCTGCGTCACGAGATGTATAAATGGTTCCTGTTACGAGTACACTGTCACCTGCATGCAATGTCTTTGCAAGTTCTTCTGTCAATGGTAATGTAATTTTTCTGGCTGCCATTTAAATCACCTCCGTTTTATGGCGTGTTACATGGCAGTTGATATTGACTGCACATGGCATACCTGCAATATGAGTCGGTAATGTTTCGATATTCAATCCGATTGCTGTTGTCTTTCCACCAAATCCCTGTGGTCCGATACCCAGCTGGTTTACCTTTTCAAGCATCTCTTTTTCCAAATCTGCATAGAATGGATCCGGATTTTCTGAATCAACCGGACGCATCAGCGCTTTTTTCGCAAGCAATGCAGCCTTGTCAAATGTTCCTCCGATACCAACACCAACTACCATCGGCGGGCATGGGTTCGGTCCTGCTGTCTCTACAACTTCCAGAATGAAATCTTTGATTCCCTGCAGACCATGAGAAGGTTTGAACATACGAATCTGGCTCATGTTCTCACTTCCGAATCCCTTCGGTCCTACAGTTACTTTGATTTCTTCTCCCGGAACAATCTCTGTATAAAGCATTGCCGGAGTATTGTCTCCTGTGTTTCCACGACGTACCGGATCCTTTACAACAGACTTTCTCAAATATCCTTTGTCATATCCGCGGCGAACACCTTCATTGACAGCATCTGTCAAATCTCCGCCTGTCAGATGTACATCCTGTCCAATCTCAAGAAATACACAAGCCATTCCGGTATCCTGACAAATCGGAACGCACTCATTATCTGCAATTTCAAAGTTCTCGATGATGTTATCCAGAACACCCTTTGCAATTTCTCCATCTTCACATGCACGACATGTCTTAATCGCACACTTTACGTCTTCCGGAAGATGATTGTTTGCTTCGATACAGAGTTTCTCAACTACATCTGTGA
>Kit_p2__coassemble_4660_pt1 | contig 6080 bp, 5 predicted proteins | sample Kit_p2__metabat2_high_PE_017 | metagenome-assembled genome bin Kit_p2 | reverse complement strand
TTTCTTCACTACCAAACCTAAAAACTATATGATAGTATAGACAAAGATAAAAAAACAACAACTAAGTTGATATAATATAAGGGAGAGGTTAGAATGAAGAATTATGAGAAGTATGAGCGGTCTTATTTTATGCCGCCGGTGGGATGCTATGATTGGGTGAAGAAAGATTATATTGATACGCCGCCGATTTGGTGCAGCGTGGATTTGCGGGATGGAAATCAGGCGCTGATTGAGCCTATGAGTTTGGAAGAAAAGGTAGAATTTTTTAAATTACTTGTAAAAATTGGATTTAAAGAAATTGAAGTGGGATTTCCGGCAGCCTCTGAGACGGAATTTCAGTTCATGCGGACGCTGATTGAAGAGGATTTAATTCCGGAAGATGTAACGGTTCAGGTATTGACACAGGCAAGGGAACATATTATTAAGAGAACATTCGAAGCGGTAAAGGGAGCGCCTCATGCTGTAATACATGTATATAATTCTACTTCCGTTGCACAGCGGGAACAAGTATTTCGTAAAGATAAAGAACAGGTAAAACAGATTGCGATTGATGGAGCTAAACTGTTAAAAGAACTGGCAGAAGAAACGGATGGTAATTTTACTTTTGAATATAGTCCGGAAAGTTTTCCGGGAACAGAAGTGGAATATGCCCTGGAAGTCTGCAATGCGGTGCTGGATGTATGGAAACCGACACCGGATAAGAAAGCGATTATTAATCTTCCGACAACGGTACAGATTGCAATGCCACATGTATTTGCCAGTCAGGTGGAATATTTCCATAAAAATTTATTACATCGGGACAGCGTAATTCTCTCTCTGCATCCTCACAATGACCGAGGATGTGGCATTAGCGACGCAGAACTTGGCGTGCTGGCGGGAGCTGACAGAATTGAAGGTACATTGTTTGGAAATGGAGAGCGTACCGGCAATGTAGATATTATTACATTGGCGATGAATATGTTTTCTCATGGTGTGGATCCAAAGCTGGATTTTGCAGATATGGGTGAAATTTGCGAAATCTATGAACGTTTAACCAGAATGGAGGTTTCACCACGTCAGCCATATGCAGGAGAATTAGTGTTTACAGCCTTTTCAGGTTCGCATCAAGATGCAATTGCAAAAGGTATGGCCTGGCGCGAAGAAAAAGAATGTGATAAATGGACTGTTCCATATTTGCCGATCGATCCAAAGGATGTCGGTAGAAAATATGATTCTGATGTAATTCGAATTAACAGTCAGTCTGGAAAGGGTGGAGTTAATTATATCTTAAAGCAAAATTATGGTATCAGTCTGCCGGAGAAGATGAAGGAAGAGGTTGGCTATTTGGTCAAAGATGTATCAGACAAGGCGCACAAAGAACTTACGGCGGATTGGGTATATCATATATTTGAAGACAATTATATCAATGCAAAAAGTATTTTTACGATTGATGCCTGTCATTTTAAGCAGGAAGATGGAATCCTGTCGGAAGCAACAATAACACATGCTGGAGAACGCCGTATGATCACTGGCGTGGGAAATGGTCGTCTGGATGCAGTGAGCAATGCTTTGAAACATTATTTTGATGTGAATTATGAATTGGCATTTTACGAGGAACATTCTCTTGCTAAAGGATCCTCTTCAAAAGCTGTAGCATATGTAGGAATTATATGTAATGGCAAAACGTATTGGGGTGTCGGAATTGATGCGGACATTATCAAAGCCTCAATTGCAGCATTGGAAGTTGCAGTAAATAGAATGGATGAGATTCAAAATCGTAATCGCTCGAAAGATGCTCGTCTTCTGGAAATTACCAATTATATTTATGCAAACTATAAAACGGTGACCCTGGATGATCTGGCAGAAAAATTCTTTTTGTCTAAGCCGTATTTATCAAAATATATCAAAGAAAAATCAGGAATGACATTTGGAGATATCTTGAAGGCAGTTCGCATGAAAAAAGCAAGAGCTATGCTCAAGAGTAGTAATGCAACGGTGGAAAGCATTGCAGAATCGGTAGGATATCAAAATGTCGAACATTTTAACCGGATTTTCAAAAAAATGTATGAAATGACCCCGGTGCAGTATCGAAATAAAAAGTAAGAATGACAGTATAGAGAGGTATCTTAGAATAATAGATACCTCTCTAATTCTTGTGAGAGATTTTATCAAACAAAAGTTCTTTTCCCGTTGAAATTTTAAAGTAAGTGGTATATACTAGAATAGGCAAAAAATTTGGATTATTTATAACAAAATATAGTATATGGAGGACTAAAGTATGAGCTATAGTGCAACAGGAAACTCAGCAAGTAGAAGAATTGCCGCTTTGCTTGATGAGGGAAGCTTTGTTGAAATCGGCGGTGCTGTTACAGCAAGAAGCACAGACTTCAACCTGCAGGCAAAAGATACCCCGTCCGATGGTGTGATCACCGGATATGGAGTCATTGATGGAAATCTCGTGTATGTGTACAGTCAGGATGCAACTGTATTGAAAGGTGCAGTTGGTGAAATGCATGCGAAAAAGATTGCGAATATTTATGATATGGCAATGAAAATGGGGGCTCCGGTTATTGGTCTTGTGGATTGTGCAGGGTTAAGACTTCAGGAAGCAACCGATGCTTTGGAAGCATTTGGAGGTCTGTATTTTAAACAGGCGATGGCATCAGGTGTTATCCCACAAATTACAGCTGTTTTTGGTATGTGTGGAGGTGGTCTTGCAGTTGTACCTGGAATGACTGACTTTACATTTATGGAAGAAAAAAGTGCAAAATTATTTGTGAATTCTCCAAATGCATTGGCAGGAAATGAAATTTCCCGTTGTGATACTTCTACAGCGGAATATCAGAGTAAGACCGCAGGATTGGTAGATGGAATCGGAACAGAAGAGGAGATTTTGACACAGATTCGTTCTTTGATCTGTATGATTCCGGCAAATAATGAGGATGATCTTTCTTATGAAGAATGTATGGACGATTTGAATCGAGTATGCGCTGATTTAGAAAATGCTTATGAGGATACAGGAATTGCATTGGCAGAAATTTCAGACAACAACGTATTTTTTGAGACAAAAAAAGAGTACGCTAAAGAAATGGCAACCGGGTTTATCCGTTTAAATGGAATGACGATCGGTGCAGTTGCCAATCGCTCAAAAGTATATGATGCAGAAGGAAATGCAGAGTCTTTTGATACAGTATTAACTGTAGATGGATGCAAAAAAGCAACAGATTTTATTAACTTCTGTGATGCGTTTTCTATTCCGGTACTGACTCTTACAAATGTAACCGGTTTTGAGGCAACAAAAGAATCTGAAAAAGATATGGCTAAGAGTGTAGCAAAATTAACATATGCGTTTGCAAATGCAACTGTTCCGAAGGTGAATGTAATTATAGGGCAGGCTTATGGAAGTGCTTATGTAACAATGAACAGCAAGTCTCTTGGAGCTGATATGGTATACGCATGGCCAAATGCTGAAATAGGAATGATGGATTCTGCGCTGGCGGCAAAAATCATGTATGCAGATGCAGATGCAGAAACATTAAAAGAAAAAGCAGCTGCATACAAAGAGTTGCAGTCGAGTCCGATGTCCGCTGCAAGAAGAGGATATGTAGACGCAATTATTGAACCAGCCGATACAAGAAAATATCTGATTGGAGCATTCGAGATGCTGTTTACAAAAAGAGAGGATCGTCCGAGTAAAAAGCATGGAACGGTTTAGAGAGGTGAGGCGAAGTGAAGAAGAAATTTAGTTTATTGGGAATCGTCCTCATTCTCGTATTGAGTCTGGCAGGATGCGGAAGCAAGACAGAAGTAGAGACTGTTTATGATCAAGCTGCAATGGAACAGCAGGCAGACATGATTCTTATGAGCTTCAGTAATATGGGTGAATCAGATATGGATAGTTTCCGCAATATGTCTGATTTAGAATTGGGGCTGACCTTGATGCAGTCTGGGCTTCGGATTGAAATGGAAGACTTTCTGACAATGATGGATGCTTGGACAGCCGGGGTAAAAGAATGTGGTGATTTTGTTGAACGTGGTGGCTATGAATTTGAAACAAACAATGAGGGCGCAATATTATCTGCACCGGTTACCTGTACAAATCGTACTGGTACGATAGAGTTTGCTTTCGATGATAAGATGAATATGGAGAGCATCACAATCAATGCAGATTACTCTCTCAGTGAGATTTTGACAAAAGCAGGACTGAATACTTTGTTAGGAATGGGAACTGTATTCGTAGTATTGATTTTCATTTCATTTATTATTTCGCTCTTTAAGTACATTCCTGCAATTGAAGCGAAGTTTAAGAAAAAAACACCAGAAACACCTGCACCGGCTGCAGTACATGCAGAATTACCGGATGAAACAGAAGTTGTTTCCGATGACAGTGAACTGGTGGCGGCGATTGCAGCTGCAATTGCGGCATATGAAGGAACTTCAACAGATGGATTTGTTGTTCGTTCCATTAAGAGAAGAAAATCAAATAAATGGAATTAATTCAGGAGGAATTTAAGAATGAAAAATTATACAATTACAGTAAATGGCAATGTATATGATGTAACAGTAGAAGAAAATGGCGCAGGCGCAGCACCGGCAGCACCAAAGGCACCGGTTGCAGCACCAAAGGCTCCAGTAGCACCGAAAGTAGCACCAAAAGCAGCAGGTGCAGGAAGCGTTCAGGTAAAAGCAGGCGCTGCAGGTAAAGTATTTAAGATTGAAGCAAATGTCGGACAGAGTGTGCAGGCAGGAGATACTGTTGTAATCATCGAAGCAATGAAAATGGAAATCCCGGTTGTTGCTCCAGAGGCAGGAACGGTTGCCAGCATTGATGTGGCAGTAGGCGATGCAATTGAGGCAGGAGCAGTACTGGCTACATTAAACTAGTTTTCCGGGAGGTTTGACAAATGGAATATATTTCAAATACATTAGGAAACCTCATTCAACAGACCGCTTTTATGAATCTGACAGTAGGAAATCTGATCATGATTGCGGTTGCATGTGTGTTCCTATATTTAGCAATCAGACATGGCTTTGAGCCATTGCTGCTTGTTCCAATTGCATTCGGTATGCTGCTTGTAAATATCTATCCGGATATTATGCTGCACGCTGAAGATGCAGCAAACGGAACGGGCGGACTTCTTTACTATTTCTATGTGCTGGACGAATGGTCAATCTTGCCATCTCTGATTTTCATGGGAGTTGGAGCAATGACAGACTTTGGACCATTGATTGCAAACCCGAAGAGTTTCCTTCTGGGTGCGGCAGCGCAGTTTGGTATTTTTGCGGCTTATCTTGGAGCGATGGCTATGGGATTCTCCGATAAGGCTGCGGCAGCAATTTCCATTATTGGTGGAGCGGATGGTCCTACATCTATTTTCCTTGCGGGAAAACTACAGCAAACTGCAATCTTAGGACCGATTGCGGTAGCGGCATATTCATATATGTCTTTGGTACCGATTATTCAGCCGCCGATTATGAAGCTTTTGACAACAGAAGAAGAGCGTAAGATTAAGATGGATCAGCTTCGTCCGGTTTCTAAACTGGAGAGAATTCTGTTCCCGATTATCGTTACAATTGTTGTATGTGTGATTCTGCCGACAACAGCTCCGTTGGTAGGTATGCTGATGCTTGGTAACTTGTTCAAAGAGTGTGGCGTTGTAAGACAGTTAACAGAGACTGCATCCAATGCATTGATGTACATTGTAGTTATCCTTCTCGGAACATCCGTAGGAGCTACTACTAGTGCAGAGGCATTTTTGAACTGGGATACATTGAAAATCGTAGCTCTGGGACTAATCGCATTTGCGTTTGGTACTGCAGCCGGTGTTCTGTTTGGTAAGTTGATGTGTAAACTGAGCGGTGGAAAAGTAAATCCGTTGATTGGTTCTGCGGGTGTATCAGCGGTACCAATGGCAGCTCGTGTTTCACAGAAAGTCGGAGCAGAAGCAGATCCAACCAACTTCTTGTTGATGCACGCAATGGGACCGAATGTGGCAGGTGTTATCGGTACTGCAGTTGCAGCCGGAACATTTATGGCAATTTTCGGTGTTAAGTAGAAATAGAGATAGCTATTCTGTGAAGATGCTGAACAGTTAAAAATG
>Kit_p2__coassemble_4458_pt1 | contig 6347 bp, 7 predicted proteins | sample Kit_p2__metabat2_high_PE_017 | metagenome-assembled genome bin Kit_p2 | reverse complement strand
TTTCTCTGTTCCTACATATACATAAATTTTGTTCTTATTATTTTCCCATTGCTTTCTTTGCCGCATTAATCTTTTCAACAAGCAGTTCCGGATCTAATCCATGTACAAAAGCTGCTTCTTCTAATGTCTCTCCCTGAGAAGATGGGCAACCAAGACAATGCATTCCAATCTCCATTAAGATTGGCGCTGACTCAGGAAATACGACCAACAGTTCGCCAATTGTTGTATTCTTAGTAATGTCTGCCATTTTATATTCCTCCTTCGTTATCATTCATGTTCCTTATTATAATCGTTCTCTTAGAATTTATCAAGAAAATAAATTACGCTGTCCATTCAACTAATATTGACAGAATAATCAGAATTGTATTCCTATTCATCATCAATTTTAGATTACTCAAAAGTCAATCTTTTTCCTCGCATTTTTCGACAAATTTTCAATTTCATCATTTCTCACCAAAACGTCCGTTCTTTTTTTCACAAAAGTAATTCACATAATCCACACCTTTTCATGTGGATAATGTGGATAACTTTTCTTAAATCTACTTTTTTCCACGTTTTTTTACATTTTGAATGTGGATAAGTTGAAAACTCTTATTTTTTCCTTTTCGACATTTTTTTACAAAATGAAACATTTTTGTGCATTTTGTATATGGTACAAAAACACGGATACGCTCTTCCTAACACTTTATTGTCTTAAACCATATGTGAGTTTTCTGTAAACTTGGAATATTTCCAAAAAAAAGAAAGACATCATCTTTTTTGATGATGCCTCCTCTGAATACTATTTTTATAAAACTCGACGGATTGTTAGAATCGGCGCATAAGTTGCGCTACAAATTCCAATGCCATCCACCTCATTCATTGCATTTACTATATTTCCATCTCCCATATACAAGCCAACATGCCCATCATATAGTACGAGATCCCCCGGAAGAGCACTCTCTAAATCCACCGGATTCCCTACATGTTCCATATCATATGTTGTTCTTGGCAACTGAATCCCAAAATTCGCATAGACAGACTGTACAAATCCGGAACAATCCGCTCCCTCCGTCAGACTTGTACCGCCCCATACATAGGGATTACCGATAAATTGACAAGCAAAATCAATCACCGCCTGTCCATTCGAGACTGAGACTGCATCACTCTGAACTGTTTCCACTGTCTTTTTCGCATCCTCTTCTTTTGAATCTGCATATGCCCAAGCTGTCTCTACCTGAATATAATCCCCACATACCCAGCCTTCAATTTCTCCAACACGAATAGGATACCAATTGTTTACCTCATCTCCGATGACTTCATACTGTTCCTGCCATTGTACCTGCGTCAAAATCTCTGCCTCTATCCCCTGCCCGTTTCGCACATTCAGTACGCTCGCCTCAACAGTTGCAACCTCCTTCTCATAATCAGCCGCTCGCTGTCTCGCATCTTCTCCTGTATATAAAACTGCTGCCGGTACGTATCCTTCTACCTCTCCCGACCGGATTTTTGTCCAATCATCTGCATATTCCAGTACTGTTACTGTAGAATCGTCATATAACTTACCGGTCCAGTCACTTGTTTCATCCGGAGCACTTCTAACATAGGCAAAATCCCCTGCGCCTATATTAGAAAATGCTCTATTTAAATACTCGCCCTCTTGTGTCGGTACCATATATAAATTGATATTTTCTTTTACCTTTGTTTCGTAACATTTTTCCAGTACCGATTCGATTCCTGCAATCGGCAATGTAGGCGCCTGTTCCTTCGTTTGACTTTCTGCCGCCTGCGCTGTCAATGCACTCCCCGGAATCATGATTGCCCCCACCAGTGCAGAGACCATCAGTTTCTGTTTCTTGTGTGCGCGTTTCATATAAAACCTCCTTTTTGTTTTTCTGCTTTATCTTTTGTAGGAAGTTCTAAATGTTACACAATTATTAACTTTTGTTACATCGCTATTATATCAATCTTCCTACCTTGTGTCAACAGTTTAGTACTATTTTCGTATTTCACACTTCAACAATCTTCTACATTTTTCTCAAAAACAACATTTCCACTCTACTGTTTGTTAACTATTTTGTAACATTTACACCATTTTATACATATCTATAAATTCACAATATTTATTCCGAATTTATTTTTCGTTCTGCTCCAATATTGAGGAACACACCGTTTTGTTTTATACTATATACATAATTTTAATTTATATTTAGAAAGTGTATGATATGATGACAGACCACGTAATTTCTTCCAATTATACCTATATTGTAAAATGTTCCGATGGAAGCCTATATACCGGATGGACAAATAATTTAGAAAAACGGCTCCAAGATCACAATCTCGGAAAAGGCGCTAAATACACCCGCTGTCGAAGACCGGTAGAACTTGTTTATTATGAAATTTTTTCTACAAAAGAAGAAGCAATGAAACGCGAATATGCGATCAAGCAACTTTCCAGAAAGAAAAAAGACGCTCTGATTTGTACATTTACCCAGTAAAATACATCTTTGTTATAAAAAAATAAGGTATCAGCACGCTGACACCTTATTTTTTCATATATTCTCTGGATTGATTCATCCAAATCTAATCTTAGCCGAAGTATCTCTTCAGAAGTCCTTCAAATGCTTTTCCGTGGCGAGCTTCGTCTCTAGCCATTTCGTGTACTGTATCGTGGATAGCATCAAGATTAGCAGCTTTTGCTCTCTTAGCAAGATCAAACTTACCAGCTGTAGCTCCGTTCTCTGCTTCTACACGCATTTCAAGATTTTTCTTTGTGCTGTCTGTAACAACTTCGCCAAGAAGTTCTGCAAACTTAGATGCATGCTCAGCCTCTTCCCAAGCTGCTTTCTCCCAGTACAGACCAATCTCCGGATATCCTTCTCTATGAGCAACTCTTGCCATAGCAAGGTACATACCAACTTCTGAACACTCTCCTTCAAAGTTAGCTCTCAAGTCTGCAATGATATCTTCGCTAACACCCTGTGCTACTCCTACTACGTGCTCAGCAGCCCATTCTCTTTCTCCTGTCATCTCTTTGAACTTGTCAGCTCCAACATGGCACTGTGGACATTCTGCCGGTGCTGCTTCTCCCTCATAAACATAACCACATACTGTACATACAAATTTTTTCATAATTCCTGTTCTCCTTTTCTTTTTCTGATTTTTATTTGTTATGACTTTTTAATGCAGTCACTGCATTGACCAAAAAATATGGTATTACTGGACTCTACAATACCTGCAAAATTTTCAGCTGCCGCCTGATTGATCTGCTCAATCTTAGACATATCTAAATCTAAGTCCAGTATCTTCCTGCACCTTGTGCAGTAAAAATGATTGTGTGGCTGAACGCATCCATCAAACCTGTCGCCGCCATCGGGAGCGGTAATCTTGATCGCCTCCCCTAACTCGGTTAATAGCTTCAGATTCCTATATACCGTTCCCAGACTAATGTTAGGAAATTCTTCTCTCACATGCATATATACTGTGTCGGCAGTCGGATGTTCTTTCGTTGTTGCCAAAAACTGTTTGATGGATTCACGCTGCCGACTATATTTTAAGTTCGCCAATGGAATCCTCCTTTCGTTTCAATAACGATAATAGTAATGATTACTATATTTATACTATAACCGAGATACTCCAAATTGTCAACACCTTTTTTTATTTTCTTTTACTCTATTCAGATAAACCTTCTCCCAATCAAACATTATTCTATAACTTCTAACAGTTAAATTTTTAAAATTTTTTATAATATTTCATATCCTTCTCATTCATTCCTAGTTTTCTTGATTGTGATTTAATGCCTTCAAAGTACTACTATGTAACCCTTGCAATCTCCCTTTATCCATTGAAACATAATATGAATAAATAATATCCAAAAGAATTAAGATGGGAAATTGCGGAGAAATCACATTTCCATAATTAAGGTACTTCAAAGAAGGAATTAGCACAATCTCATCACAAAATGGAACAATTGCTATATTCTTATGTGCTGTAATCAAAACTGTTTTTGCCTTTTTTGCATGCGCTTCTTGCAATGAATATAAAACTGATTCAGTACCGCCACTTACTGTAATACCTATAATCATACTCTTAGCATTTTGAAACACTGTTTGGAATCGCATAATATCACTATCTGTGATGGAATCTATATCTACACCCACACGCATAAATCTGCTCTCCGCTTCCATGGCTGCTAATCCAGAACTTCCCTTTCCACACACAAAAACACGTGAAGCCTCTGCCATATACTCACATATTCTTACAATTTGCTTTTCATCAATCAAACTATATGCTTTATTCAACAACTCTTGATAAACATTTAAAACCGAACTTGTCTTCCCGATAACACCTAAGTTTTGTTCTGCTAAATTTTGTTCATACTGATAAACAAACTCTCTGTATCCTCTATACCCACACTTCTTTGCAAATCTTGACAATGAAGCCTCCGAAACAAAAAGCATTTCTGATACATTTTTGGCAGTTAAATCAATCTGTGTCTCGTTAGTTCTAAAAAAGTCTGCGATAATTTTTTCTACTGTGGTAAAATTTTTATAATTTGCTTCAATAATAGGAATAACAGATTTTAAATAGTTCATAATTTCTCCTTGATATAATATTTAATTATCTATTTTGGAGGTTTATAAAATTATACCACGCCCCAATCATTCCCGCTTCATTTTTATACAACGCAAATTTAAATTGAGTATTATCAAAAATAATAGGAAGTAGATATTTTTTAATTTTTTCTCGAATCTCCTCCTCTAACCACCTTCCCTGTCCAGTAATTCCTCCTCCCAATACAATAACTTGAGGATTTAAAACATAGCATACATTTGCGATTCCGCGCCCGAGCACATCTATCATCTTTTGAATTGCTTCTATACAGTTAGGGTCACCTTCTCTTGCATATTCAAACACTTTTTCTCCAGTCCAATCTAGATTTAGATTTCCTTTTTTTAGCCTTATATTATCCACAAGTTTTTTCATAGAACCCTCATCTTGAAATGATATACTTCCATTCATCATATATCCAATTTCACAAGCACTTCCTGTATTGCCTCGATAAACAACTCCATCTAGTACAAAACAGCCTCCAATTCCTGTCCCAACTGTTAGACAAAAAACTGATTTTGCCCCTTTAGCTGCACCTGAGATAGATTCAGCAAGACCTGCACAATTTACATCATTCTCTATTTCACATGGGATTCCACAGTATGTTTCTATATCCTTTTTCAAATTAATTCCTGCATAATTTGGAATCGTATCCGATGCATAAAATATTTCTCCCGACTCTGGATTCACCATTCCCGCTGTTGATATGCATACACCTCTAAATTCATAGCATTGTTGCATTTTCTTCACAAGACTTAAAACTTTTTGACGAACCCAATTTCCTCCTTTTGATGCTTCCGTATCAATAATATCCGTCTCCATAAAAACCCCTGAATCATCTATCACTCCGTATTTTATTGCAGTTCCTCCTATATCAAGACATAAGTAATAATTCACTTTTATTCCTCCTCTTTCATTCAAATTAGAGAAACCGTTCCCTTGCACTTTTAATCAGCGCTGCTGCTTCCAGTGCTATCTTAATATCTTCTTGTTCCATTTCTGGTAATGGTGATCTAACCTTTCCTATATCTATGCCTTCATTAATTCGTAAAACCTCTTTAATCAAGGCATATATGCTCCCCTTTCCCGAACATAACTTTGCGATTATGTCATTTACTGCATATTGTATTTTTCGAGCCTTATCTATACGACCATCTTCTATTAAACTCTCCATTTCCAGAAAAAGTTCCGGCATTACTCCATATGTTCCACCTATCCCACCATCTGCTCCCATTACTTTGCCAGCTATGAATTGTTCATCAACACCATTAAATATTACACAATCCATTCCTCCTTCAGATTTAAAAATTTGAATATCTTGTGTTGGCACAGATGAATTTTTCACACCTATAACCCGCTTATTTTCTCGCATTTTTCTAAACAATTCTACTGTTAATGCTGTTCCAGCAAGTTGAGGAATATTATATATTATAAAATCAGTATTTGGTGCCGATGCACTAATGCTATTCCAATATTCTGCTATTGCATTTTCTGGTAATCTAAAATATATCGGTGGAATTGCTGCAATTGCATCTACACCTAATCTTTCTGCATGCTCAGCTAATTCCATACTGTCTGCAATATTATTACATGCGACATGTGCAATTACTGTTATACTGCCTGCAGCTTCTTCCATTACAGTCTCTAAAATCCTTTTTCTTTCTTCTACGCTTTGATATATACATTCTCCTGACGAACCATTAACATAGACACCTCTAACGCCTTTATCAATAAAATATCTTGTCAATTTTTTAATA
>Kit_p2__coassemble_3737_pt1 | contig 7487 bp, 6 predicted proteins | sample Kit_p2__metabat2_high_PE_017 | metagenome-assembled genome bin Kit_p2 | reverse complement strand
GAGTATAATGATCAGGCTGGTATAGTAACACATGAATTAGCACATATCTATGATTATACACACTTTTCCAAAAGTACAATGACAAGTCCAGTGATTAATTGGGATTGGATAAACTTATATAAAAGTGTTCCAGAGTGCCTAGGCGATTATGGAAGTACAGATCCATGTGAATTCTTTGCCGAAGCAACGCAAATGTATGTGCATGAACCTGAAGAATTACAGGATACCAATATGGATATTTATAATTACTTAAATAACTTATATAAAATGTATAAATAAAAGAGGAGACAGAAAATGAAAAAGATTGTTAGTTTATTCGTATTATTCGTATTATTCGTATTATTTACAGGATGTGCCGCACAACCAGCTAGCACAGTAGACTATGATGAGCCATCTACAATACAAGAAGAAAATTATGGAACTTATGAAGATTGGGTAGATGAAGAATTAAATTTAGTTCAATATTATACAGATTGTTCCAATGAAGACTTAGAATATATGCGACAAGTAGCCATGGAAGATGAAGATTATTTTAGAGAACAAATGCGATTATTTAATGAACAAGTACAAGCCTTTCAACAACAGCAGTTCAATCAACAAAATGAAATGGCACAACAACAATTTGATCAGCAACAACAAATGTTTGATCAACAAATGCAAATGAATAATGGATTTTAAATATCAAGGAGGAAATCAAAATGGAATTAGAAGAAGTATTAATGACAGGTTTCTTGGTATTATATGTGATTTGTATACTTATCACAATATCATATTTCTTTAAACCCAAAAAGAAAAGATGCCACCACAATAATTTAGATGATTATACTTACCAAGAAAACAATCGCCGCTTTATGGAAGAATCAGTAAAAGGTGTAACACCATTTGAACAAGGCGGCTACGATATGAGCCAAGGAAATTCTTGGAATGGAATGTTTTAAATAAAATATACCTTTAGAAAGCCTGTTTCCAGTGCTACAATCGTTGTAAAGAGGGCAATAGATTATGAACCGAAGTTTACCAGACATTCCCAAAGAATGGATACAACAAGCTAGACTTGCGGATGAAGCAGCTATAGAGAAAATATATAGTAAGACCTATCCCAAGGCCTGTACCATTGCGTATTACTCTTTGGGTGGAACCAATAAATTTCAAGATGAAGCACAATCCATTACACAGGATAGTTTAAGAAAGGCTTTTGAGAAATTAAGCCTATTAAAAGATGATGATAAGTTTGCACCTTGGATGTATACAATTCTAAATAATTCAATTCGCGATTATTTCAGATCGAATAAAAATAAAGACTATCAAACAAATACATTCAGTGAATTAGATAGTGAAGACTTTAGAGACAATTATGAAGAATCCATCGCAGATGATTCAGTGGCATTCAGTCCTGAAGCTAATATGAATACAGAACTGATTGCCCAAGGATTAAGAGAATGTCTAGATCAATTGCCAGACAATCAAAGATTTGCCCTGATGATGCAGATGTATCAGCAGTTAACGACAAAGGAAATTGCAAAGCAGATGGAAGTTGAAGAAAATACCGTCAAAAGCTGGATACGAAGAGCTAAATTATCTATCAAGGATAGGATTGAGGAATTAAGAAGCCAGAACAAGAGCTTCTATGGTATTGCACCATTGCCATTCCTTGCTTGGATGTCAGACCAGGAATTAAAGAGTATTCCAACCATCAATGCGAAAACATTTGCGGATGGAGTTGTATTAAAAATCAAGGCGGATACAATGACGCCGCCGATTTCTAAAAAACATACGAATACACCAACAAAAGGTGAAGTCTTAGAAAAGGGTACTTATGTAAAAAAGGTTACTACAATAAGTGAAGGATATGCCAAAGCTATTTTGAGTGGATTTTGGAAAATAGTAGCAGGCGCAGCCATTGTTACGGCAGCCACAGTGGGTAGTTATGTAACTGTGGATAAAATCATGAGTGATAAATATGAAGAAATCAATTCCATGATTCATCAGAAATTGGATCGTGGAACTACGCTGTACCGAACAGAATCCGGCTACCTTCATAAAAAGGGATTTCTTGTAATGACAGTTATTTCTAATCGTGAATTGCCGAAATTAAATCAACTAATTATGGATATCGACCCAAAAGCCTTTATGGTCATCAGTCAAGTCAGTGAGGTAAAAGGACGAGGATTCACCTTGCACAAACATATGATATAAACACTTTGTTAAAAACCAGAGCGAACCCAATATAGGAATTACTCCATTGATTTCAGCCACATATCCGCTAGTAATGGCCAAACCGAAACTTCTTCTGACGGCTCGCCGATACGCGGAGTATCCTGTGGCTTTTTTTTAATGTTTTCACTTATTCCAAATATCCTTTTAATCTGCTCTGTTGCCTCCTTCGGAAGTGGAAGTCTTCTTTTTTCAGCAGCTTCTAGTAGACATTTAATTTGTTCCATTGTATACTGTCCTCTAAAATTTCCACTTGCCCAATCTTCATTTGCCAGAGATAACCCATGCTTTCCTTTTGAAAAAACATGATGTGCATACGGAACCTTGTTCGCTTTGCAAGCTTCCGCAAACAGGTAACTGTTTTCTACAGGAACTGTCTCGTCTGTCACCGTCTGCCACAAAAAACAAGGAGGAGTATCCGGTGTTACATGCTTTTCTAATGACATATAGCATAGCTGCTCCTCTGTGGCTTCAGTCCCAAACAAAGCTTCAAAAGAACCACGATGTGCACTTTCTCCGGAAGTGATCACCGGATAAGAAAGAATTGCAGAATCCGGTCTGTTGGAAATATCTGCATACTTTGGATTTTCATCTTTCACATCTTTATAGTGTACACAAACACTTCCACACAAATGCCCTCCTGCTGAGAATCCACAGACAGTCAATTGGTCTTTTTTAACATGAAATCCCTCACTGTTGGCACGAATATAACGGATTGCTCTGGACAAATCCCGCATCGGCTGTTCCTTGAGCGGTTCAATTCCGCATAAGTCCACTGTATAAGTGCATACAAATGCATTATACCCTTTGTTGTAAAATTCCAGAGCTACAAGTTCCCCTTCTGTCGGTGATACCACACGATATCCACCACCCGGTACCACTACCATACATGGTCTTTTTTCAGCATCCTCGTGCAGATAGCTGACAATATTGGGAATGAATCCAAATGCCGCCGGATAGTTATATTCGGATATTTCCCATAAAAGATGTTTTTCTGATATCATTGTTTCTTAATTTATTTCTCTTGCCTCTGTCTTCTCTGCCTCGTTCAGCGCTTTTACCACCGCCTCATACAACGGTCTTGCCTCCGGAGCCGCACCAAGCATCTCTGACAATGTCATCTGCTTCGCCATAGCAAGCATTGGATTATCCAATATGCCCGGAACCATCTGGTTGAACAATTCCACCGCTAACGGCTGCGCTAAAATATCTCCTAATGTACTGTCCATACTGAACCGTTCATATGCCAGATTCGTTGTGGTTTCGTATTCATATTTATATATACCAGAGCCAACGGTAATTACCTTTTCTTTCTCCGGGAAATAAATCTCTGCTGTTGTATTTGCAGGAACTCTCACAAAGCCCCGGATTCTTCCGTCTTTGCAACTCCATTTACTTTCAATTCTCCCATAAACTGACTCAAATTCAACCTCGGCTTCTTCAATTCCTTTCACAAACATCGGCTGTACTTTAAACTTTTTATATCCTGGTATTAACTGACTTACCCCCGCAACTTTTCGATACATCCAATCCCCAATGGAACCATACGCGTAATGATTCAACGAATTCATTCCCGAAACATCAAAACTACCATCCGGCATAATAGAATTCCATCTCTCCCAAATGGTTGTTGCACCCATGTTCACCGCATAGAGCCATGACGGATAATCTTCCTTCATAAAGATAGTTCCAGCCAGTTCATGTTCTCCGTTTTCGGATAACGCATGACACAAATATGGTGTTCCTACAAATCCAGTTGCAAGATGATTTTTATGATTTTCAATATTTGTTTTCAAAGTCTGCAAAATGCGATCTCTATCTTTTTCTCTCGCCAAGTTGAAATATAAAGATAAAATCGCTCCCGTTTGCGTCTCACTGACAATTCGTCCGGTATTTGTATAGTATTCCTGACGAAATGCTTCCAGTGTTGTATCATATAACATCTGATACTTCTTCTCTTCTTCTAATTTCTCAAGCACCCCTGCGGTCTTTTTTACCAAGTCTGTCACATATAAATAATACGCATTTGCAATCATATATTTATCTGTAGCGCCAGTTCTGTCTGCACTTTCCTCTTTATCCAATGCCAACCAGTCACCATATTGAAATCCGGTCTGCCAGAGCCCATTTGCCCCACATTGACTTTGAATATAATCCACCCATTCATGCATACATTTCCAGTTTTCTTTCAAAATTCCTTTATCGCCATAAGTCTGATATACAACCCAAGGCACGATAACAGCCACATCACTCCATGCAGAAGAACTGTACTGTCCGAGAATATCTGGCACAACATGAGGCACTCCCTTTTCCAACGAGGATTCTGCTGACACATCCCTCATCCATTTCCGAAAGAACAATGCTGTATTCCGGTTGAAAGCAGCCGTCCATGAGAAAATCTGTGCATCTCCTGTCCACCCCAGCCGCTCATCTCGCTGCGGACAATCCGTCGGAATATCGAGGAAATTGCCCCGCTGTCCCCACGCAATATTGTTTTGTAATTGATTTACTTTTGGATTAGAGCAATGAAAATCTCCTGACTTTTCCATATCCGAATGCATCACACATGCAGTAAACTGTTCCAATGACAAATCATCCAGGCCCTCCACACAAATATATCGGAAGCCATGGAATGTAAAATGTGGCAGGAATGTTTGTTCCTCACCATTACAAATATAAGTATCTTCTGATTTTGCCTGACGCAATGTTTCCGGATAAAAGTTTCCATCCTTATCCAACACTTCTGCATGACGAATGACAATCTTCTGCCCTTTTCTTCCATGCACTTTCACTTCTACAACTCCGGTCAGATTCTGTCCGAAATCCACCAGTTTTTCACCTTTTGCAGTCACGACAAGTTCCTTTGCCGGAATCCTTTCAGTAATACGCACCGGTTCGTTTTCCTGCGCAGTCAAAGTTTTTTTATCAAATTCCACACAGAAAACCTTTCCCTGTCTGATTACAGAATCCCCACTGTTCCCATTCTCACCTACAGTCGTATCAATCGTTTCCCCCATGTAAATCTCACTGTAACGAACATCGCTTGTCCTAACTTTCCATGACTCATCCGTACAGATAACCTCTCTGCTTCCATCTTCATATTCAATATGTATCTCTGCAAATGTCCCAACTCTGTCACCATAAATATTCGGTGTTAGCATAAATCCGAAAATACCTTTGTACCAGCCATTTCCTATTATCATTTCAATTTCATTTTCTTCTTGGAGCATTTGAGTAATATCATAAATCTGGTACTGCAAACGATGATGATAACTTGTCCAGCCCGGTGTCATTCGATCTTCTCCAATTCGATTTCCATTCAAATATGCCTCATAGACGCCTCTGGATGTAGCATAAATTCTTGCTTTTTTTACTTTACCTTTTACTGAAAATATCTTTGAAAAAACTGGACATGCTGTCTCTTTCTCCGGGAAATCATGTGTGATCATTTTTGCTTGAAATGTCTCCACTTCAAGAATCCCTGTCTCAAAAGACATTTCTCCAACTGCTGTATTCCCATGATTATCTGTCACTTCTACTATCACGCCATAAGAAGTCTCATCTTCCAATGCTTTTCCCGCATAAGGAATCAATACAGACTCTTCACTCTCTGCTTTTGTTTCCCATACTATATCCGCACCATTCTTTACCACAATATGATAGGATTGCTGTACTGTATCCTTTTCTTCTGATTCTAGCTTCCATGAAAAACGTGGATGTTTCTCTGCGATTCCAATTGGATTTACTCTGTATTCTGTTCTCAAATCATAAAGTTTCATGTTATATCTCCTCCTGTTGTTATTTATTTTTTATTGTAGATTTGTTCGATTTCTTATATAATTTAACTGTAACTTAATACAATGCACTAAATTTACATTTACTATCAAGATGGAGAGAAAAATGATTTCCTTACAAGATATCAAAGACTTTTGTCATTTAAACAATCTAGATTCCGGTATCCCAATTTACATATATCAAGGGAACTCCTTGATACAGGCATTCCCGGAACAATCCTCCTACACCTGTCCACCAAAACATTACATTGAAAAGTTCGGGAATATGACTGACTCTATTACACATATTTCCACTCCTTATGGTGCTTATTTTGTTGCCGTAAAATCGAACGATTTACCGGAATTTCGCATTGTCTTAGGTCCTGCAAATTATATTCCGTTTACCGACACTGATTTTCATGCCATGTATGCAGACTATGTAGTTGTACCAGAAAAACGCACAGAATTCAAAAACTTTTTCCACCTCATCCCGCCGATTGCTTTAAGTGGGCTTTTATCAAAAGCTTCCATTTTTAACTATTTTCTGAACCACGAAGTGCGTTCTCATTTTGACCTTTGGGAATCCGACAAAATTTCAGACTCTTCTGAACAAATTGAAAAACATACGGAATCCATCTATCAACAAAAAGAAAATTTTCAGCACAACAATTCTTTGGAAATCGAATCGATGATACTTCATTTAGTCGAGTCAGGAGATGTGAACGGATTAAAAAATCTGACGTTACGATCCTCTGTTACGCATCCCGGTACAATTGCGCCAAACCAGCTTCGTCAAATTAAAAATCTGCATATTATCATAACTGCACTGGCAACACGCTGTGCAATTTCCAGTGGTGTAGATGCTGACAACGCATTTCAAATGTCCGACTTATACATTCAGACAGCAGAAAACCTCAATACACCTTCTGCTGTTCAAAATTTGAATTTCCAAATGCTTCTTGCTTTTGCACAAAAAGTAAAAGAAAAATTGATTCCCAGTACCTCTGACGAAGCTCTACAGCAGGCAATCCACTATGTTCTTCAACATATCAACTGTCCGATTACAGTCGCAGATGTTGCCAACCATGTAGGCTTCAGCCGTTCCTATTTTTCCACATATTTTAAAGAACAGCTAGGCTTCACAATTAGTGCGTTTATCCTGCGTTGTAAACTGGAAGAGGGGAAACACCTGCTGCAATTTACAGATAAGCCACTTAGCGTTATCAGCAATTATCTGTGTTTTTCCAGCCAGAGCCATTTCCAGACAGCATTTAAAAAACAATATCATATCACTCCCCTTCAATTCCGTAAACAACCGGAACTGTATGGACGAGGATTGCTAGAGAACGAACGCTAGTTCACAGATGCTTGATATATTTTACGGCAGAGCCGGATTTCCCTTTTCCCGCTCTGCCGTTTTTATGTAATAACTATTCAGTAGCTCTATGCTTCTAATACATTCGACTAAACTGTATTATTCCTTTATGCTTTTTTCTGTGC
>Kit_p2__coassemble_3396_pt1 | contig 8166 bp, 9 predicted proteins | sample Kit_p2__metabat2_high_PE_017 | metagenome-assembled genome bin Kit_p2 | reverse complement strand
AAAAAAAGCAGAATTGCGGATTTGAAACGAAAAAAATATTCGTTAACGAAAAAACAGGTGTTATCAATCCTGTGTTTGGTTTTATCAGCTTTGGGCGTACTTATGCAGATTTTATATGAGGCTGTAGGAAAAAGATATAGACTGGAGTATATGGCGGGATGGATGTGGTATGCAGTAAATGGAATCTGTCTGATACTCGTTATAATAGCGGTTTGGAATTTATTAGCAGAAAAGAATAAGATACGATATCGGATGACATTGATTCTTTTGTTGTTGTGTGTGGTAAATCTGGGTGCAGGATTTTTGAAAAATGAAAACATCAGAGATGTAATCAGTATTTCTCCGGGGTTTCACAATATAGCAGTAATGCGGCAGAATTTGGAAAACGGAAGTGTGGTTACTTACCGGCCGGGGATTCTCTGGTTTGTAAGAGAATCTAATCCGCTGCCTTATACAGCAGATGAAAAGCTCAAGATTCAGTGGCTGGAACAGGATGTTTGTGCAATTACATATACGTCTCCTGATGATAATGAAGTACACCAGTATGTCATGACATACGGTGTGAGAGGAAATGGGATCACGAGTCCGCCGGTTTAACAAGTGCTGGACGGTGCCTGGGTGCAAAAAGATGAAACAACAGTTAGCTGGGCATTGGAAACGGATGTGGATGGTGTTCATTTGCGAAAAGGAAATAAGGAATATTTATATGGATATGATGACTGTGTGCAGTTTGGAACGCTTGCCATGGCATTGTGCCACAATGGTCTGCCCCAGTGGACGGTTTCATTAAATAAAGATTGTATTATGAATAATGAGAATCAAGGACATGATTTTATTACAGAAGGGACGATTTCGCTTTGTAAGGTTTCTATGGCAAAGACTGCACCAATCATTTTGGAAGGTGGTATACCAGAAGAAACTTATGAAATCAAACCATCTCCTACTGGGGAAGAACAAGGAAAGTTGTTAGTGGATGAGATGAAACGGATGGTAAATAGTTTAGGGGAAATGGAGACCTTGGAAGATTCAGCTTCTTATCTGAAGATTGTGACAGACTCGACCAATCCTTTTGATATTGGAAGAATGGCGGCAGAGCAGGAAGATAAAGTACGTTCTGTTAATGGAATTGATGTTGGGGTGCAGATTACTTCTATGCAGTTGCTGGCAGGAGATATTTATGACTTCCTTCTGGAAGTAAATGTAACCGAGAACTTTTCTAATCCAGAGAATAGTGAGGAAGAATCAGAGGCAGACTTGTCGAGAAAATATCGGATTATGAAATGTGATGATGGCTATCTAGCGGCTCCGGTTGCAATTCGGGTTGATGGGACGTATGGATTGGAAGCTCCGGCAATGGAGCAGAAACTGGAAACAGCCAATGACTCGGCTTATTACTATTTTGTGGCAGGACAGAGATAGGAGGGGGAACGATGAAGTGTGAATTGGAAAATCAAAATGTGCCGGAATATTTGAAAGAAATGGAAAAAATCTGTAATAAATCGATGAGCATGAAGGAGTTGAGGGCTGGTATTATCAGATATTGCATAAGTATCGCGCTTGGCGAGATTGCAATCCGGATTTTGTGCAGTATTAAGGGGAGGCAATGGCATTATACGAGCGGACAAATTTTATTAATAGGCGCCGGGTTGGCATTTGGAATCTTATTTTGGTTTATCGGAAGAGGGATGGCAGAGAAGAAACGGCGGCAGATTCTTGCATTTGCAGCAAAGGAATTGAGAGTAGAAGAAGTGCCAAAAGAGCATCTGGAAATTAAATGGAAAGAAACAGAGGATGCAGAGTCTGAAAGACAAAAGCGTTGGCTAAAAAAAAGAAATTTTGGACAGTTGTGGAAGGAAATGTATAATTTTGTTTGTATTCAGAGTTTTCCACATACAATAGAAACAAGAGTAGGATTTATGATTGCTATGTTTGGCATCATTTTATATTATATTGGCGGAACTGGTTTTGTTTTCGTACAGATTGGAATGGTGGTCGTGCTGCTTATTGCTTACCCGGTAGTTTTAACATTTTTTTTCACATGCTTTCGTGTGGTAAAAGAGAAATGGGGAAGAGGGAGCCGGAAGATACCGATTATTGCGGAGAAGCAGATGGATGAAAACAAAGCGAAAGAGGAAATGAAGCAGTTGCAAGTTGTTCGATATGCCGATGAAGCATTAAAGATACTGGAAGGAGAAAAGGTGGTCGTGTATATTCCGAAGACTGCGCTTGAGGATGCGGATTGGAATCTGTTTTGTTCGATTTTTCAGGAGTATGCTGGAAGCTATGAGTACCGACGTGAAATTGTAGGAAGAGATAAAGCTCCGTTTATTCGATTTTTAATTATAGTATTGATTAGCTTTGGAATCTTTACATGGATATCAGGTCATACGATTGAAACATACCCAAGAAATATTGAAAAAGAGCTGGCAGAATTTTTGGGTGGGGATCTTTCAAAAGGAGCAACGGATTATCCGGAAATTGAAACGGAAGAAGACGCAATGGCATATCCGGAAAGTGGAGCACAATACGAATATAACGAAGAAAAAGGCGGTGTGATGCCGGACGGGACGGTAGTTGAATATATCCCCAACCTATATGAACTACAGTTGGAGGTGAATGGATTTCAGATGAACGATTGTTATGTGTCATCGGTTACAAGTGAGTATTCTCATTTTTATATTTCTGGAAGTGAAGGTATTCTAATGGGGGCGTCTGCAAATACCAAAGGAGAACTTGGTCAGGGAGATACAGAGGAAAGGCTGACAGCAAAGGGATACTACCGGGAAGTGGAGATTGCAGAGGGGGTTATCCATGTTTCTTTGGGAAATGAATTTGTGGCTTATATAGATAAAAACAAAACACTTTGGGTATCCGGAGATGTTCCGGGAATAGGGCTGAAGGTTCATAAGACGGCATTAATGGAAAATGTGGAATATGTATCCTGTTTTGGAAACAGTATGATTATTCTGAAAAGTGATGGAACGGTGTGGGCAGTTGGAACTTTAGGTAATAACAGACACATAGAATATTCTGAACTGACTCAAGTAATGGAACATGGAAGATATGTTGCGGCAGGCGCTAACATTTTTGCAGTGATTCAGGAAGATGGAAGTCTTTGGATGTGGGGAGATAATAGTTCCCAGATGTGCGGAATTGATATAATGACAGTGGACTTTGTGGAAAAACCATATAAGGTTATGGAAGATGTGCGAATGGTATGGATAGGAGAAATGAAACGAAATTCTCATGATGATATGCCTTGTCCGCAAAATGATCCTGAAGATGCAGTTTGGCATGGGCAGCGTACATATATTCAAAAGAATGACCATACGATGCTGGTTTGCGGGTATGGAATAAAAGAAAATGTTTTCGCGGTATTTGAACCAAGAGAAAAATAGAGATGGAAATACGAAAAAATAAGAAAAAATGCGACTGGGTCTTGCATATTTTACAGAAATATGCTAAAATACAACAGTTGTTTGTGTAAAAAGAAGAGCGATGGTCCTCTGGCACCGAATAGGCGAGTGTTAAGAACGTCAAAGATTAAGGAGGTCACACAATGAACGATATTATTAAAAACATTGAAGCTGAGCAGATTAAAGAGAATGCTCCGGAATTCAAAGTAGGCGATACTGTAAGAGTACACGCTAAGATCAAAGAGGGAAACCGCGAAAGAATCCAGATTTTTGAAGGAACTGTTTTGAAAAGACAGGGCGGCGGAGTAAGAGAAACTTTCACAGTCAGAAAAACATCCAATGGTGTTGGAGTTGAGAAGACATGGCCAGTTCACTCTCCACATGTTGAAAAGGTAGAAGTTATTCGTATGGGTAAAGTCAGAAGAGCAAAACTGAACTACTTAAGAGGACGTGTTGGTAAGAGAGCAAAAGTGAAAGAATTAGTAAAATAGTAACAACAACGAGAGGGACAATTACAGATATGTAGTTTGTCCCTTTTCTGTTATTCTTTCTGGCAGGGGAAATAGTGAGGGTTTCAGATGCAGGACTTGAATTTTCGAAAAAAGCGTAAAAAAAGAAATATAAAAAATAAGAATCGTATCAAATATAAAAACGGTGGAAATAAAAAATATCTGCGGCAGAAGAGAAGGAAAAGAGGTCTGCCGTTATATTTTCCGAAGGAAAAGCTTGCGGCGGGAGCACGACAGCCAAAAGAAATCTTGCGCTGGGCGATTGAAATTGTTGCAGTTTGTCTGCTGGCATTTATATTGGTTGTGCTGTTTGGACAGCGTGTGAGTAATGCTGGAGATGCAATGAGTCCAATATTGAAAAACGGAGATGTTCTGCTGGTAAACCGTATGATTTATAATGCGAAGAAACCTGCACGCGGCGATATCATTGCTTTTAAACCAAATGGAAATGAAAATGCCCATTATTCTGTGAAACGAATTGTCGGTCTTCCGGGAGAAACGGTACAGATTCAGGATGGACAGGTATATATTGATGGGGAAGTACTGGTAAAGGATATTTATTCTTACGAGATTGTGGATGCAGGGGTTGCATCCGAAGAAATAGAACTGAAGTTGGATGAATATTTTGTGCTGGGAGATAACCACGAGAGCAGTGTGGATAGCCGAATGGCTGATATAGGAAACGTACGAAGAGATGATATATATGGAAAAATCTGGTTCGTTGCAAGTATGGGATCAGATTTTGGATTTGTAAAGAATTAAAACAGGAGGAGAATCATGCATTTTCAATGGTATCCGGGTCACATGACCAAAGCAAAGAGAATGATGCAGGAGAATATGAAGCTGATCGATCTGGTGATTGAGCTGGTGGATGCAAGAGTGCCGGTAAGCAGCCGAAATCCTGATATAGATGAACTTGGAAAAAATAAGGCGAGGCTTATTCTACTTAATAAATCCGATTTGGCAGAGGAAAAGTGGAATGATGCCTGGATGGAGTTTTTTAAAGCAAAAGGGTATTCTGTAGTTAAAGTGAATGCAAAAAAAGGAAGTGGTATTAAGTCTATAAATGGGGTAATACAGGAGGCGTGCAAAGAAAAAATTGAACGGGATCGGAAAAGGGGAATTTTGAATCGTCCGGTGCGTGCAATTGTTGTGGGTATTCCAAATGTAGGAAAATCAACCTTTATCAATGCGCTTGCTGGAAAGGCATGTACAAAAACGGGGAATAAGCCAGGTGTTACAAAGGGAAAACAGTGGATTCGTCTGAATAAGAATGTAGAACTTCTGGATACCCCAGGAATTTTGTGGCCTAAGTTTGAAGATCAAACAGTGGGACTTCGATTGGCTTTTATTGGTTCGATTAAAGATGAGATCTTGCATACAGAAGAACTGGCGGCAGAATTGACGCAGTTTTTAGTGAAGGCGTATCCGGGTGTCTTGGCGGAAAAATATGAGATTACAGAAGCAGAAAATGGATTTGAAAACATACAGGAGATTGCAAGGAGCAGACATTGCCTTGTGAAAGGAAATGAATTAGATACAGAAAAAGCAGCAAAGCTTTTGCTGGATGATTTCCGGAACGGGCGTCTGGGAAGGATTACACTTGAGACCCCGGAAAGTGAGTAAATGTGTCCGATTGGAATGGCAGAATAGAGAAAAATGACAGAAAAGAGGGTTTCAATATGGAAAAAGAAAGAGGAATCCTAAGAGAATTGGTAGGTTGGATTGTATACCTTCTGATTATCATTGGGATAACTTATCTGATTATTACTTATGTAGGTCAGAGAACAAAGGTCAGCGGACAATCTATGGAGACTACACTTCACGATGGGGATAATTTAATTGTGGATAAGATTTCCTATCGGTTCCGGGAACCTGAGAGATTTGAGATTATCGTATTTCCTTATCAACATAAGGAAAATACATACTATATTAAACGAATCATCGGTCTTCCGGGAGAAACAGTGCAGGTGAAGGATGGTTATGTGTATATCGATGGTGCATTACTGGATGAAAATTATGGAAATGAATTGATGGAAATGCCGGGAATTGCAGAAGAACCGATTACTCTTGGAGCAGATGAGTATTTTGTGTTAGGGGATAATCGGAACCATAGTTCAGATAGCCGGGATCCGAGTGTGGGAATCCTGCATAGAGAAGATTTGCTGGGAAGAGCATGGATTCGTATTTGGCCTTTGAACAATTTTGGAGTAATCAAACATGAGTAAGAGTATTGCTGATATCAAAAAAGAATTTGAAATGAAAAAGCCGGGGGAATGGTCGGAACTGTATCGAGAATATGCAGAAGACAGCAGAACCGGAGTACAGAATTTGCTGGCGAAATATCAGAAACAGGAAGAGAAACTTCAGCAAGAACGGGAACGATTGGATGCAATACGTAGTTATGAACGGCAATACGGGGATTGTACCTATATTTGCGGAATTGATGAGGCGGGAAGAGGTCCTCTGGCTGGTCCGGTAGTGGCTGGCGCTGTCATTTTGCCCAAGGACTGTGAAATCTTATATCTTAACGATTCCAAAAAGCTTTCTGCAAAAAAGCGGGAGGCGCTGTATGACAAAATTATGGAAAAGGCGGTTGCAACTGGAATAGGAATGGCGTCCCCGGCGCGAATTGATGAAATCAATATTTTGCAGGCTACATATGAGGCGATGCGGTCTGCAATTGCGCAGCTGGGTGTGATTCCGGACGTTTTATTAAATGATGCGGTTACGATACCTCAAGTTACAATACCACAGGTGCCGATTATTAAAGGGGATGCAAAGAGTGTTTCGATCGCGGCGGCAAGTATTTTGGCAAAAGTAACTCGAGATCGGTTGATGGTACAGTATGATGAAATCTTGCCGGGATATGGCTTTGGGCAGAATAAGGGATATGGATCCAAGGAGCATATTCAGGCGTTGAAGGAATTGGGACCAACCCCGATTCACAGGCAAAGCTTTATTACACATTTTATATGATGCCGGGAATAAAAAGTGTCCGGTATCCTGTTGAGTGTCATCGCAGAAAATGATAAATGAATAAAAGAGTGCTTGGAAGTAGATATGAAAAGGCGGCAGGGTATTATTTAGAACAGCAGGGATATGAAATTCTGCAATATAATTATCGATGCAGGTTCGGCGAGATTGACCTGATTGCAAAAGATGGAGAATATCTGGTGTTTTGTGAAGTGAAATATCGTAGAGATCAGAAAGCAGGAAATCCATTGGAGGCAGTCGATGTAAGAAAGCAGAAGAACATATGGAAGGTGGCAGAATATTATTTGATGCAGCACAGAGCTGTGGGAGTTCCGTGCCGTTTTGATGTAATTGGAATTGAAAATGAGAAAATAACTTTGATAAAAAATGCATTTGAGGGATAGCAATGGCAGTCAATTTAAACTATAAAAATGAAAAGAATATTTTAAGACTTATGGAAAACGGCGTTCCTTATCTGGAATATCCGATGCTGACAGAGTTGGGAATTGTAAAGCATGGTTTTTCTACCCGATTAGGCGGAGTGAGCCAAGGATGTTATGAATCCATGAATTTGAGCTTTACCAGAGGGGATCGAGAAGAGGATGTGCGGGAAAATTTCCGCAGGATTGCAGACGCAATTGGAGTGAAATGTGAGGATATGGTGTTTTCACAACAGACACATACTACAAATGTGCGTGCAGTAACAGAGCAGGATCGTGGAATGGGAATGGTACGTCCCTTAGAATATCAAGATGTAGATGGATTGGTGACGAATGTGCCGGGACTTTGTCTGGTAACCTTTTATGCAGATTGCGTTCCTTTATTTTTTGTGGATTCAGTGAAACGAGTGATTGGACTAAGCCATTCCGGATGGCGGGGAACAGTTGGCAAGATTGGAAGACGGACCGTAGAACTGATGGAAAAAGAATACGGTTGTCATCCAGAAGACATATATGCCGCAGTGGGACCGTCTATTTGCCAAGATTGTTACGAGGTTAGTGAAGAGGTCATTGAACAGTTTCGGAAGAATTTTCGTGAGGCTGAATGGGATGATTTATTTTATCAAAAAGAAAATGGCAAGTATCAATTGAATCTGTGGAAAGCCAATGAATCGGTTTTGAAAGAGTCGGGGATCTGTGAAGATCATATTGCGGTAACAAATGTGTGTACACATTGCAATAGTGATGTGCTGTTTTCTCATAGAACGACGGGGGATAAACGAGGAAATCTTGCAGCATTTCTGGCGCTGAAAGAAGAATAAAAGA
>Kit_p2__coassemble_3130_pt1 | contig 8745 bp, 7 predicted proteins | sample Kit_p2__metabat2_high_PE_017 | metagenome-assembled genome bin Kit_p2 | reverse complement strand
TGACAGCTACATCAACTGCGGCATCGGCAGCAATCACATTGATTCCAGGTGATGCAGGGCTTCCGATTGCGGAAAAATTGACAGATTTGAGCGCATATTTTTTAATTGTGCTGTGTGCATTGTTTTTGGAAAAATATTTGCTGACCCTTACAGGCTATGTAACGTTTAAGTTCTTGATTCCGTTGGCGTGCGGGTTGTTCTGTCTATATCTTTATAGGAAAAGCGAATTGCTGAGGAATCTAATTGCAAGAATTTTGCTTTTTGGTGTTGCAATTGTTCTCGTGATTCCGACCAGTGTGCAGGTTTCAAATCTCATAGAGGACACCTACAATGCTTCAGTAGAAAGCACTATGGAATCTGCAAAAGAGGCAACAGAGGCGTTGGAAAATAGTGCCGAAGCAGAGGATGAAAAAGGCTTTTTTGAAAATCTTATGGATACGGTAAAAGGTGGGGTTTCCGGAATGATTGAAAAGATGGAGACAGTATTAATCAATTTTATTGAATCATTGGCAGTAATGCTTGTGACAGCTTGCATCATTCCGATTTTGGTGCTTGTATTTTTTATGTGGCTGGTGAAAACGATATTGGGCGTAAATGTGAACATGGATATGAAAAAGATAAAGAAAAGGATTAGAGGATGAGAACAAAACAATTTGATTATAAAGGGATTCTAAAAGAAACGATTATTTTGACAGGTGCGATTGTAATTATTGCGGCAGCGGTGTATTTCTTTTTGGTGCCGAGTCAGGCATCAGTCAGCAGTATTTCCGGTTTGGGAATTGTGTTATCTAACTTTATTCCACTGCCCTTGTCTGCGATTACAATGATTTTGAATGTTGTTCTTTTAATTATTGGATTTATAACTTGTGGGAAAGAATTTGGTACAAAGACGGTGTATACCAGTATTATGCTGCCGTTGTTTCTTGCGTTATTTGAAAAAATCTTCCCTAATTACGGCTCTATGACCGGAAGTGCAGAACTGGATGTGCTTTGCTACATTTTAGTTGTAAGTTTTGGACTTAGTATTTTGTTTAATAGAAATGCATCTTCCGGTGGATTGGATATTGTGGCAAAGATTATGAATAAATATTTGCATATGGAACTTGGAAAGGCAATGTCTCTGTCAGGAATGTGCGTGGCGCTTTCTTCTGCGCTTGTATATGATAAGAAGACGGTGATACTTAGTATTTTAGGAACATACTTTAATGGGATTGTATTGGATCATTTTATTTTTGGTCAAAATCTGAAAAGAAGAGTTTGCATAATTACAAAGAAAGAAAAAGAATTGCGGGAATTTATTCTACATGAACTTCATAGTGGAGCAACAGTATATGAAGCAATTGGGGCTTATAATATGGAAAAACACAATGAAATTATTACAATTGTGGATAAGGGAGAGTACCAAAAATTAATGGATTATATCAACCACGAAGATCCGGATGCATTTATAACTGTGTATACAGTATCAGACATGCGGTATCGTCCGAAGATGTAAAAGAAGATATCTTGCGAAAAATGTCGGAAATGAATAGGAAAATAAAAAATATTTCACGAGAAAATATCAAAACGCTAAAAATCATTTTAAAATAACAGTTTTTTGCAAGAAATGATTGACGAAATGTCAAAAATTGTATAAAATACTAATCAGTGAGTAAAAAAGTGGAGGAATGGCTATGACACCGTATAAAGATTTAAGTGTAGAAGAGTTGGAAGAACTGAAACAAGAACTGCAAAAACAGTATGATGACATAAAAGCAAAAGGTTTGAAGCTGGATATGTCTCGTGGTAAGCCGTCTACAGAGCAGTTGAACCTGTCTATGGGAATGCTGGATGTACTGAAAGGTGATTCTGATCTGGTTGGAGTTGATGGGGTTGACTGCCGTAATTACGGAGTTCTGGATGGAATTACAGAAGCAAAGCAGTTACTTGCAGATATGATGGAAGTTCCAAAGGATAATATCGTAATTTTTGGTAATTCCAGTTTGAATGTAATGTATGATACAGTTGCAAGAGCAATGATCTGCGGAATCATGGGAAATACTCCATGGGCAAAGTTGGATAAAGTAAAATTCCTTTGTCCGGTACCTGGATATGACAGACATTTTTCAATCACAGAACATTTTGGAATTGAGATGATTAATATTCCAATGACTCCAACAGGACCGGATATGGATTTAGTAGAGAAACTGGTTGCAGAAGATGAGTCGATTAAAGGAATCTGGTGTGTACCGAAATATTCCAATCCACAGGGAATCACCTATTCTGATGAGACCGTACATCGTTTTGCATGTCTGAAACCGGCAGCAAAAGATTTCCGTATTTTCTGGGATAATGCATACGGAATCCATCATCTATATGAAGATAAACAGGACTATCTGATTGAAATTTTAATGGAATGTAAAAAAGAAGGAAATCCGGACATGGTGTATAAGTTTGCATCTACATCTAAGATTAGTTTTCCAGGTTCCGGAATTGCGGCAATTGCGGCATCGGATAACAACTTAAAAGATATCCGCCGAATGATGCAGGTACAGACAATTGGACATGACAAGGTAAATCAACTTCGCCATGCAAGATATTTCAAGGACATTCATGGTATGGTAGAGCATATGAAGAAACATGCGGATATCCTGCGTCCGAAGTTTGATGCTGTAACAGATACACTGGAAAGAGAATTGGGTGGTCTTGGAATTGGCTCTTGGATAAAACCATACGGAGGATATTTCATTTCCTTTGATTCTATGGAAGGATGTGCAAAAGCGATTGTAGCTAAGGCAAAAGAAGCTGGGCTTGTGATGACAGGTGCAGGAGCTACCTTCCCGTACGGAAAAGATCCGAAAGATACGAATATCCGTATTGCACCATCATATCCGACACCGGAAGAATTGAAAGTTGCAACAGAGATTTTTGTGCTCAGTGTAAAACTGGTAAGTATTGATAAAATATTAGGAAATCTGTAAGAAATTAAAAATAAAATTGTATGAAAACCTCAAGAAAGAATGATGTGGAAATGTAGTTTCTTTCTTGAGGTTTTGTTGTTAGAACATTTTTGGTTGTGTTAGGATATTTTTCACATGGTCAATTTCTTCTCTGGTAGCTTTGGCAGCTGGAACATAATAGCTTTTTTCACGAGCTACCTGATATAATTTTTCTTGGGACATTTCACATGCATTGCGAATCTGTTTTAGACATTGTTTGAGTTCCTTATTTTCTGTTTGTGGAATCATATCACCAAACATTTTTAATTCACCGTTTACTCCGACTAAAGCATCGGAAACCATTGTTTTCTCGTTCATTTTTGTTACTCCTTAATTGTGGGATTTTATTACAGAAACTTCATCAGTTCCTGTTTATTTTTCATTGCAGAATCTGCAGCATCTTGAAAAAGTTTTTTGATTTCTGGATCTTCTGCATGTGATGCATAATCCGTCATTTTTAAGTGGGTAGTGTCATAGCCGCCAATTAAGTGACGAAGGTTTTGTAAATCTAGTATTGATATTTCAGACATAGCGTTGACCTCCTTTGAAAATTAAGATATTAATTTGTTACAGAAGTAGTATGTCCGTAAAATAAAGAATTATGATTTACACTTGATTTGAGAACGAAATTTCCAAATAATTCTCGCATTTCAGAAGAAGTCCGATACATGTTTTCCGGATGCCATTGGACGCCGATTGCAAAAGGGTGGGACGGCATTTCGATTGCTTCTATGGTGTGGTCTGATGCAGTGGCGCTGACGATTAATTTTTTCCCGACTACATCAAGTGCTTGGTGATGGTAACTGTTTACAAATAGGCAGTTTCCAATATAGTTCCGTAATTGGGAGTTATTTGTGATAAATATTTTGTGACTTATTTCTTGGCGTGAAAAGGATTGCTGCATGTGATCCAGATGTTTTCCGGGCTGCAGTGAAATATCTTGGTAAATAGTTCCACCGCAGGCAACATTAAGCACTTGCATTCCTCGGCATATTGCAAGGATTGGCTTGTTGATTTTTAGGATTTGTCTCATGATACGAATCTGAAATAAATCTAGTGTAATGTTGGTTTTCCCGTTTCCGTTTTTGGGCTCTTGTCCGAAAAGAAGAGGGGTGATATCATTTCCGCCGCAAAATAGAAATCCATCACAGAGTGTAATGTATTCTTCTAATATCTTATCGGAACGAACCAAGGGGAGAACAAGTGGAATCCCACCGGAATAACGAATGGATTGGATATATGAATTTGCAACAAATTGATTGTGATCAATAAATCCACAGATAATGATGCCGATTTTTGGTTTCATAGATAAATCCTTTCTGTTTTGATTAATTTAAGCAATATAGACGATTTTAAGATAGGTTATGTAAGAAATTGGAAACTTATACATGATAAATTGGGCAAAAAAATTAGGAACAGCGGTGGCTGTTCCTAATTTATGTCTGTTTATTCTTCTAACATTCCCTGCATTTTCATTGCACGAACTTTTAATGGAAGTCCGAACAGGGTGATGAATCCATCTGCGTCATGGTGATCATATAAATCTCCGGTTGTGAAACTTGCAAGTGACTCGCTGTACAGAGAGTATGGGGAAGTTTCACCGGCTTTGATGATGTTGCCTTTGTACAGTTTGAATTTTACTTCACCTGTTACATATTGCTGTGTAACATCGATAAAAGCCTGAATTGCTTCACGAAGAGGGGTGAACCATTTTCCTTCGTAAACAATCTGTGCAAATTTATTTCCCATATCTTTTTTTACTTCATATGTAGCGCGGTCCAGAACAAGCTCTTCTAGTTGTTCGTGAGCTGCCATCAGAATAGTTCCGCCTGGTGTTTCGTATACGCCACGTGATTTCATGCCTACGACACGATTTTCTACAATATCTACAATACCGATACCATGTTTTCCGCCCAGTGTGTTTAACTCAGTAATGATTTCAGAAACTTTCATGGCTTTTCCGTTCAACGTCTTTGGTACACCAGCCTCGAATGTCATGGTTACATATTCTGCTTCATCCGGTGCTTTTTCCGGAGAAACGCCAAGTACAAGAAGGTCGTCATAATTTGGCTCGCATGCAGGATCTTCCAGTTCCAGACCTTCATGACTGATGTGCCATAAGTTGCGGTCACGGCTGTAGCTGTGTTTCGTATCAAAAGGAAGATTGATGCCATGTGCCTGACAGTATTCAATTTCTTCTTCACGAGACTGCATTGTCCAGATATCTGTCATACGCCATGGTGCAATGATTTTTAGATCTGGAGCAAGTGCTTTGATTCCAAGTTCAAAACGAATTTGATCATTTCCTTTTCCGGTAGCGCCATGACAGATTGCAGTAGCTCCTTCTTTACGTGCAATTTCTACAAGACGTTTTGCAATAACAGGGCGAGCCATGGATGTTCCGAGCAGATATTTGTTTTCATAAACAGCTCCTGCTTTTACACATGGAATGATGTAATCGTCACAGAATTCGTCGATGATGTTTTCGATATATAATTTGGAAGCACCGGATAATTTCGCGCGTTCTTCCAATCCATCCAATTCTTCTCCTTGACCGCAGTCGATGCAGCAGCAGATTACCTCATAGTCGAAATTTTCTTTCAGCCATGGAATGATAGCTGTTGTGTCCAAACCACCTGAATATGCTAATACTACTTTTTCTTTACTCATGATAAATTCCTCCTGAAATATTTTTTATACTTGAATATTACTTGAATTGATATTCTTTTGAAACTATGCATTACTATACACCATATTTCATAATTATGCAATAGAAAATGTAAAAAATTAAAAATATACATTAAAACACAGATTTTATGCATAAAATGAGAGAAAATATTCATTCTGAAGAAGAGGTGGGAAGTGTTTTTATAGGGTTATTCTCGATTCTTTTTTCTTTTTGTGGTATAATTCAATATTATGTAATTGAGAAGGGAGGCATCTTTTATGGGCGAACAGAAGCCTGAAAAAGTGAAAAAACATATATGTACGGGTTTGCTGGCCCATGTTGATGCAGGAAAAACGACACTTTCAGAGGCGCTTTTATATTCTAGTGGCAGTATTCGTAAGCTGGGGCGTGTGGATAACCAGAATGCATTTTTAGATACCTATAAGTTGGAACGAGAAAGAGGAATTACGATTTTTTCCAAACAGGCTGTGATGCAGCTGGATGATAAAACAATGGTTACGTTGTTAGATACGCCGGGGCATGTAGACTTTTCTGCGGAAATGGAACGAACGCTACAGGTGTTGGATTATGCAATATTGGTTATCAGCGGAGCGGACGGTGTACAAGGGCATACAGAAACCTTGTGGCGTCTTTTATCAAAATATCAAGTGCCGACATTTCTATTTATTAATAAGATGGATCAGGCAGGAACTGATGAAACAGCTCTCATGGCGGAATTAAAGAACCGATTGAGTGATTGTTGCGTTGATTTTAGTGCAGGAGGAGCGGACGCAAAAATTCGTCATATGAATGATGCGTTTTTGGAAAGTGCAGCGGTGTGTGATGAGCAGTTGTTAGAAATGTATTTAGAAAATGGAAATTTGAGTTTAGAAGACATTTCTGAAAGTATCCGTCAGAGGAAGCTGTTTCCTTGTTTTTTTGGATCGGCACTCAAAATGACGGGAATCGATTTGTTGATTCAGGGGATGAGTGATTACATGAAATGCCCGGAATATCCGGATGCGTTTGGCGCAAAGGTATATAAAATTACAAGGGATGAACAGGGAATTCGATTGACTTATATGAAGATAACAGGAGGAAATTTGTCTGTTAAAGAGATGCTTTCTGGATATGTAAAGCATGGAAATGGACAAGAAGAGGAGAACTGGCAGGAAAAGGTTAATCAGATCCGTATCTATTCCGGCGCAAAATATGAAACAGTAAACGAGGCAAAAGCCGGAATGGTCTGTGCTGTAACTGGCTTAACGGAAACTTATCCTGGAGAAGGTCTGGGAAGTGAAGAAGAATCAGATATGCCGGTGTTGGAACTTGTTTTGAACTATCAAATTTTGCTGCCGGAAGGATGCGATGTTCATCAGATGCTTCAAAATCTAAGGCAGTTGGAAGAGGAAGAACCGTTATTGCATGTTGTCTGGAATGAAACTTTGGCAGAGATTCATGTACAATTAATGGGTGCAGTACAAATTGAAGTGTTGCAGAGTCTGATAAAAGAGCGTTTTGGAGTGAGTGTACAGTTTGATTCAGGAAATATTGTATATAAGGAAACTATTTCAGATGTTGTAGAGGGAGTTGGGCATTTTGAGCCACTCCGTCATTATGCAGAGGTTCATTTGCTGTTAGAACCGGGAGAAAGAGGGAGTGGTATTCAGGTTTTTGCTGATTGCAGTGAGGATCTTCTGGATCGAAACTGGCAGCGTTTGATTTTAACACATTTAGAAGAAAAGGAACATCTTGGAGTTTTATTGGGAGCGCCTATTACAGATCTTCGTATTACGCTTGTATCCGGAAAAGCGCATCAGAAACATACGGAAGGCGGGGATTTTCGTCAGGCTACATATCGAGCGGTACGACAAGGATTGAAACAGGCAGAGAGTGTGCTGTTGGAGCCATATTATGAGTATCGGCTTGAGGTACCAGCTGAATTGATTGGACGGGCGATGTCAGATGTGCAGAGGATGTATGGAACCTTTGGTGCGCCGGAACAAGAAGGAGAAATGTCTGTGTTGATGGGGGATGTTCCGGTTATAACAATGCGAGATTATCAGACGGAAGTAATCGCTTATACAAAAGGACGAGGAAGATTACTTTGTCAAATGAAAGGGTATTTTCCTTGTCATAATACAGAGGAAGTAGTGACGGCGGCAGGATATGATTCAGAGCGTGATCTGGAGAATCCGACAAGTTCTGTTTTTTGTGCGCATGGTGCAGGGTTTGTGGTAAAATGGAACGAAGTCCCTGAATATATGCATTTGGAATCTATTTTAAAAAAGGTTAATCCGGAAGAAAAAACGGAAGAAGTAGTATATACATCGGCGGCAGTGCGAAGGGCGAGTGTGCTCTCGTCATTATCGCCGGAGGAAGAAGCTGAATTGGAGCGGATGGCGGAAGAATCAAGAAGAAAACGAGAGCAGGCACGAAAAAAGTATTCTTATCGAAAAGAGTTTAGTAGTGAAGTTTGCGGTAGAGTTTCTGGAAAACCAAAAGAGAGGTTAAAGGAATATCTTCTGGTGGATGGTTATAATATTATTTTTGCATGGGATGAATTGCGGGAATTGGCAGAAGTAAATATGGATGGAGCGCGCGGAAAATTAATGGATATTCTGTGCAACTATCAAGGGGTTAGAAAATGTTCTTTGATTCTGGTCTTTGATGCATATAAATTAAAAGGATTTCCGGGAGAAGTACAGCAATATCATAATATTCATGTGGTATATACGAAGGAGGCAGAGACTGCAGATCAATATATCGAAAAGGTAGCTCATGAGATTGGGCGAAAATATGATGTGACAGTTGCAACTTCGGATGGAACCGAGCAAGTTATTATTCGCGGTCAGGGGTGCCGTCTATTGTCTGCAAAAGAACTAAAGGAAGAAGTGGAACTAGCACAAAAAGGACTGAGAGAAGAGCATATGGGAAAGGCAGAGAGTACAAAAAACTATCTTTTCCAATATCTCGATAGAGATACAGCAGAACAAATGGAAGAGGTTCGGCTTGGAAGGAGAGAATATAAATAGAAAAAGTAAATGAAATATATTTTTGGTTAGAAAATTTAAAGAGGAACGGTGTGAAACATAGAGA
>Kit_p2__coassemble_2938_pt1 | contig 9199 bp, 9 predicted proteins | sample Kit_p2__metabat2_high_PE_017 | metagenome-assembled genome bin Kit_p2 | reverse complement strand
CATATAGTCCTTGGAGAGGGACTATAAATACTACTACTTTATAATACGAGGAGAAGAAGAGATGTTAGAAGCATTAAAAGTAATTATTTTAGGAATAGTGGAAGGAATTACGGAATGGCTTCCAATCAGTAGTACCGGACATTTGATTCTGGTAGAGGAATTCATTCATTTGGAATTGAGCAAAGAGTTTGTGGAAATGTTCAATATTGTGATTCAGTTTGGCGCAATACTGGCGGTTATTATGATATATTTTCATAAATTAAACCCATTTGCAAGGAGCAAAACGAAGAAACAACAGATGTTGACAGTACAATTGTGGATTAAGGTTGCAATCGCAACAATACCGGCGATGATTGTAGGTTTGCTCTTTGATGATTATGTAGACGAACATTTTATGAATGCATATGTAGTGTCGGTAATGTTGATCATCTATGGTATTCTTTATATTATTGTTGAAAAGAGAAACGAAAATAAAACACCTGCAGTGACTAAATTAACACAGCTTACAATTCCTATGGTATTGGCGATTGGTGGATTTCAAGTGCTTGCAATTATTCCAGGAACATCACGCTCCGGCGCTACGATTCTGGGCGGTCTTTTGATTGGGGCATCACGAGGAGTGGCTGCTGAGTTCACATTCTTTCTTGCGATTCCGGTTATGTTTGGCTGGAGTGCTTTGAAGATGCTGAAATTCGGCTTTGCATTTACAGCTCAAGAACTTATTTTATTATTACTGGGATGCGCAGTTGCATTTGGCGTGTCAGTATTTGCAATCAAGTTTTTGATGCAGTATATCAAGAATCATGATTTTAAGGTTTTTGGTTATTATCGAATTGTTCTCGGTGTTATTGTATTCTTATATTTTGGAATTACAGCAGTCCTTTCAATGTAAAAGTGATAAAATATGCATAACAAATATAAAAATATGCATGTATGGGCGGTAAGATTGCATAAAAATGAATATTTTTAAAAATAATTGCATAAAATACTTGAAATTCTGCATAAATGTGCTAATATATAAACATGCCGTGCATAAAGATACACGAGTGATATGATTAGTATAGATAAGCGGAGGTAGAAAAATGAAAAAGTTATTAGCAGTATGTTTGACTGCAACGCTGGTTGTGGGAATGGTCGCAGGATGTGGCAGTGGAGATGAGAAGAAAGCAGAAAGCACTGCAAAAACAGCAAAAGTAATTGAAGTGGATTTGACAAATGAAGAGTATGCATTCGGGGTTGATAAGGATCAGCCGGAACTTCTGGAAGAAGTAAACGCATTCATCAAAGAAATCAAAGAAGATGGAACATTGGATGAAATCTGTGATAAGTATTTCGGCGGGGCAGAGCCGACTCCTGTAGAAAGTGCAAAATTGGATGAATCCAAAGATCAGCTTGTTGTTGCTACCAATGCAGCATTTGAGCCATTTGAGTATACAAAGGGTGATGCATTCGTAGGAATTGATATGGAACTGGCAGCTTTATTGGCAGAGAAGCTTGGAAAAGAACTGGTTATCCAGAACATGGATTTTGATGCAGTTTGCCTGTCTGTGGGACAGCATAAATGTGACATCGCAATTGCCGGTTTGACTGTAAGTGATGACAGAAAAGAGCATGTAACATTTACAGAGTCTTACTATAAAGCATCTCAGCGTTTGATTGTTCCAAGTGAGGATACAACATTTGATGACATGAAAGACGCAAAGGAAATCGAAGAAAAGTTAAATGAACTGACAAAAGATGATAAGATTGGAGTTCAGCAGGGAACAACAGCACAGAGCTACATTGAGGGCAGCGAAGATTTTGGATTTGCAGGACTTCCGGCAACATGTCAGCCATATAAGAGTGGTTCTTTGGCAGTACAGGATATGCTCAATGGAAATATCAAATACGTGATTATTGATGCGGCTCCAGCTTCAGCAATCACAGAGTCAATCAACGAATTGCAGTAAGTTAACCGAAACATAAAAGTACATAAGCAGGTCAGAACGGAAAATACGGATTGTATTTTCCGTTCTTGGCGCATTTGAGAAAGGATAACCATGGGAAATTTTGGTCTGAAAGTTGATAAGTTTATAGAAATCTTTGTTCAGCAAAATGGCTATGTGAAAGTAATTCAGGGATTACAGAACACAGTCCTGATTGCTGTGACAGGTCTTATTATTGGGATATTAATCGGTACAGTGATTGCAACTGTTAGAGTGTTACCGAAGTATAAGAGACTTCCAAGAATATTAAATGGAATCTGTAGTTTTTATGTGGCATTGTTCCGAGGAACTCCAATTGTAGTTCAGTTGCTGGTTGCCTATTATGCATTGATGCCGATGATTGGGGCAAAGCTTCCGGGTCTGCAGGTTGCCATGATTGTGTTCGGTATGAACAGTGGCGCTTATATTTCTGAAATTATGAGAAGTGGAATTCAGTCTGTAGACAACGGTCAGATGGAAGCGGGACGTGCGGTAGGTCTGAGTTTTGGAACCAGTATGATAAAGATTGTGATTCCTCAGGCAGTAAAGAATATTCTTCCGACACTTGGAAATGAGTTTATTGCCTTGATTAAAGAAACATCTGTTGTAAGTTTTATTGCTGTAGCGGATCTTTATATGGCATTTAATTATATTGGAACCAATAGTTATGAGTTTATGGTGCCATATCTTGTAATGGCATTGATTTATATTGTACTTGTACTAATTATTACATTGTTAGTAAGAATCTTGGAAAGGAGCCTGAAGAAGAGTGATAGACGTAATTAATCTGAAAAAAAGTTTTGGGGATCTTGAGATCTTAAAAGGCATCAATATCACAATTAATAAAGGGGATATCGTTGCAGTGCTCGGACCGTCAGGTTCTGGAAAAAGTACCTTTCTGCGTTGTCTGAACTGTATGGAAGACCCAACAAGCGGAAGTATTATTTTCAACGGTGTTGATATTGCTGATATGAAAGTTGATATTAATGTACACCGTCGCCATATGGGAATGGTATTCCAACATTTTAATTTGTTCAATAATAAAACCGTACTGCAAAATATTATGATGGCGCCGGCATATTTGCAGTGTAAGGATTTGAAAAAGGTAAAAAGACAGAATCGTGTGACGCAGTTAAAAAATGTGTTCCGCAGTCAAAAAGAAGAGCTGATTCCGATTACAACAACAAAGGAGCAGATTAAAGAAGAGGCAAAGCAGAATGCGTTGAATTTGTTGAAACGAATTGGTTTGGAAGACAAGGCAAATGTTTACCCATCTACGTTGTCCGGTGGACAGAAACAGCGTGTTGCGATTATTCGTTCTCTAGCAATGAATCCGGATGTAATTCTTTTTGATGAACCGACATCTGCTCTGGATCCGGAAATGGTGGGAGAAGTACTTGAATTAATGAAAGAACTTGCCCGCGAAGGCATGACTATGGTTGTTGTGACCCATGAAATGGGATTTGCCCGCGAAGTGGCATCAAGAGTTATCTTTATGGATGATGGACAGATTAAAGAAGAGGCAGCACCGGAAGAATTTTTTGAGCATCCGAAAGATGAGAGATTAAAAGAGTTTTTATCTAAGATTTTGTAATGTATGTGCAGAAACATAATTGCAAAATAATTTTTGAAAAGTAAGAAAAGTTGTGGTAAAGTAAATGCACCCAAAAAGAAAGTGTAAAACTTTCTTTTTGGGTGCATTTTAAACATTTATTGAAGAAAGTTTACAGAAAGTAGTCGGGATGTTAAGATATAGAAAAGATAAAATTGCTTTATAGAAATTAAATGGAGTTTTCAAGATGAGATATGAGAGAATTACGCAAGGAAGTTTTCTAGAGAGGCCAAACCGCTTTCTTGCATACGCAGAATTAGCAGGCAAGAAAGAAGTTATTCATGTAAAGAATACCGGAAGGTGTGCGGAACTTTTGAAATCTGGGGCGATAATTTATGTACAGGAGAGTCAGAATCCGGAGCGGAAAACAAAGTGGGATTTGATTGCTGTGGAAAAGGGGGACAGGATCATTAATATGGATTCCCAGATTCCAAATCGGGTAGTTCAGGAATGGATTGAAGAAGGAAATTTATTTGAGAATGTGCGATTGGTGAAACCAGAGACAACCTATTGTAATTCGCGATTTGATCTGTATGTGGAAACCGGTGATAAAAGAAAGATTTTTATTGAGGTGAAAGGTGTGACTTTGGAAGAAAACGGAGTGGTTCGTTTTCCGGATGCACCAAGCGAGCGTGCGGTGAAACATTTGGAAGAATTGGGGCATGCAGTAAAAGAGGGCTATGAGGCATACGTCTTTTTTGTTATTCAGATGAAAGGTGTACGCTATTTTACCCCGAATCGAGATACCCATCCGGCGTTTTGTGATGCATTAAAACGAGCACAGGCAGCAGGAGTTCATGTGTTGGCATATGATTGTGAAGTGTCTGCAGACAGCATCGAAGTGAATGAAGAAGTTCCGGTGGTGTTGGGAAGTCCGCTGTTAAAAGAAAGTGTAGAACCGGTGGTTGCTTGGTATCGGAAACACCGACGGGATTTGCCGTGGAGAGAACATCCGGATGCCTATCGTGTGTGGGTATCGGAAATCATGCTACAGCAGACAAGAGTGGAGGCAGTGAAACCATATTATGAACGATTTCTTGAGGCGTTTCCCGATGTAGCAGCATTGGCAGAGGCGGAGGAAGATAAACTATTAAAGATGTGGGAAGGGCTGGGATATTATAATCGAGTCCGCAATATGCAGAAGGCTGCACAGCAGGTGATGACAGAGCATAACGGGCGCTTTCCACAATCTTATGATGAGATTTTGAAACTGTCGGGAATTGGTCATTATACAGCGGGAGCAATCGGCTCATTTGCGTATGGAATTGCAAAACCGGCGGTAGATGGAAATGTATTACGTGTAGTATCACGCCTTCTGGCAAGTGACGCAGATATTATGAAAGCAAGTACGCGTGCGCAGATGGAACGTTTAATAGAAGAGGTTATTCCTATCGATGCTGCAGCAGATTTTAATCAAGGTCTAATTGAAATAGGAGCGATTGTCTGTGTGCCGAACGGAGAACCGAAATGTGAAATCTGTCCAGTGGCACATTTATGTAAAGCAAAGGCGCAGAATATTCAAATGGAATTACCGGTGAAAACAAAAGCGAAAGCACGCCGGATTGAAAAACGAACGGTATTGATTTTTCGGGATAATGAAACGGTTGCAATTCGAAAACGTCCGGTAAAAGGGCTGCTGGCCGGATTGTACGAATTGCCAAATGTGGAAGGGCATTTGACAAGAAAAGAAGTGATTGAATATGGAAAAGAGATTGGTTTAACTCCGATAAGGGTAAAAAAACTGGCATCTGCCAAACATATTTTCAGCCACGTGGAATGGCATATGATTGGATATGAAGTATTGGTGGATGAATTGGAAAAAAATTGCAGTGAAAAGATGATCTTTGCCGGCCGGGAAGAGATTGATCGAAAATATTCAATCCCATCAGCATTTGAAGCATACATTGAAAGAAAATAGCTGCGAATTTTCGAGATACAGAGCGCACTCTGTTTTCTTGCGCTTACGAAAAGATTATGATATACTATGAATCATCATTGAGGCAAATAAAGGAGTACGGTCATTTATGAGCGAGAAGATAGAATTATCCAAACAGCAACAGAAATCGAAAGCAACGAAAGAAAAGATTTTTCAGGCGGCGAAAGCGATTTTAAAGAAAAAAGGGTATGAGGAACTGTCGATTAAAAATATTTGTGAAGAGGCAGGTGTATCAAACGGGAGTTTTTATCACCATTTTAAGACGAAGGATGATTTGCTTTCTTATTATATTGAAGAACAACCAAGTATTAATCCAGATGTGCTAGAGCTTCCGGAAAATGCATCTGAGGCAAAAGAGGCGATTATTCGGGTATATCTGAATTATGTAGAGTATTGCGAAGAATTGGGAGTAGAGTTCATGGCTGGATATTATGACACAAAGAATCAAGCGCTGAACGTGGCTATTCGGACGGAAAGACCATACCCAATTGTAACGGTACAGAATTATGTAGAGAGAGCGGTTGAGGCTGGAAAAATTCGGCTTGACGGGGAAATCGAAGGCTTTACAACAGATATACGTATGATTGTAATCGGAAATGTATTTGAATGGTGCCTACGCAATGGAGAAGTTGATTTTAAAGGAAACATGCGACGTTCGTTGGGACGCTATCTGGACAGTACAATTTGGTAAGTGTATGAGGTACGAAAGATGAAATATACATTTATAATCAATCCAAAATCACGTTCAGGGAAGGGGCTGGTTCTCTGGAATCTATTGAAGCCGGAACTGAAAAAAAGACAGATTGCCTGTGAAGTATTTTATACAGAATATGCAGGGCATGCAACAAAGATTGCAGAGGAAGTGACGGCAGATGGAAAAGAACATACAGTAGTTGTAATGGGAGGCGATGGCTCGATTTGCGAAGTGCTGACTGGAATTAAAGATTGCAGTAAAGTGATTTTAGGATATATTCCGACTGGTTCGGGGAATGATTTTACAAGAGAAATGAAGCTTCCTACCGATCCCAGAGAAGCGTTTGAGCTAGTTTTGAATCCGGGGAGAATTGCTTTTATGGATGTAGGCGTTGTGAGGAACGGAGAGAAAATCTGGAGATTTGGTGTGAGTACAGGAATTGGTTATGATGCAGCTGTCTGCCATAATGTGGAAAAATCAAAATTAAAGATCTTTCTAAATAAAATGCATCTGGGACATTTGGCATACCTGGGAGTTGCGCTGAGAAGTCTGTTTAAAAATCCTTTTTATGAAATGGATTTGGAACTGGATGATGGGGAAAGAATACATTTTCATAATGTATACTTTGTGGCAGCTATGAATCAGCCGTATGAAGGAGGAGGTTTTCGTTTTTGTCCGGATGCGAAGACGGATGATGAAGCGTTGGATGTGATTGTTGTTTCCAATCTTCCGAGATTAAAAGTATTGGTGTTATTACCTACTGCATTTTGGGGAAAACATGTAAGATTTAAGGGCGTGGATGTTTTTCGATGCAAGAAAATTGTGATTCATGCAAATGCGAAAGCGGCGATACATGCAGACGGACAGCCAATTGCAGTAGAGCAGGTTTTGGAAGCTGAAGTAATCCCACAACAGTTGCGAGTAATCCTTCCGGAATAAAAGAAAGTAAAGTGAAAGATTTTGTTAAGGTTTCATGAAATTTATTGTTGTTGTATAGAAATCGTGCTATAATCGGAAACAGTTAATAAAGGGAGTGTTCAGTATATGAACTTAAAAGAAAAAGCATTTGGACTGTTGAAGAAATATAAACATGCGTGGGTATTTAGCTATGCATTGCTGTATATGCCTTGGTTCTTATACCTGGAAAAGCACGTTACAAAAGACTTTTATGTGATACATTCGGTGATTGATGACTATATTCCGTTTGTAGAATATTTTATCATTCCATATTTAATATGGTTTATTTTTATCGCAGTTGTGTTCCTGTATTTCTTTTTTACAGATGTTCAAGGATTTTATAAACTGGCAAAACTAAGTTTTATTGGAATGACAATTTTTTTAGTTATTTCGACTTTGATGCCGAATGGCTTGATGTTACGTCCGTACGTGTTTCCACGGGAAAACTTGTGTACAGATTTAGTAAGGTGGTTATATCAGACAGATACACCGACTAATGTATTTCCTAGCCTTCATGTATTTAATTCTCTGGCCGCATGTATTGCGATTCATGAAAGTCAGGAACTTCGGAAACACAGGGCGGTACAGTGGAGTGCGTATGTGTTGGCAGCTACGATTATATTGGCAACAGTATTTTTAAAACAACACTCGGTAATTGACGTCATGGCTGCTTTTGTATTGGCGTACGCTTTGTATCAGTTTGTGTATGTGCCGGTACCGCAGGGGACACGCCAGCTGGTTAGAAAAACAGCTTATCAGGGGAAATAAGAAATAACGGATTCGATATTTGTATATAAATTTGAAATATAAATACGATGAGGATAGAGGAAGTAGGAGGAATAAAGAGAATGGGTAAGATTATTTTGACAGGGGACCGGCCGACCGGAAGACTGCATGTGGGGCACTATGTTGGTTCGTTGAAGCGGAGAGTTGATCTGCAGAATTCCGGAAAGTTTGATGATATATTTATTATGATTGCAGATGCACAGGCATTGACAGATAATGCAGATAATCCGGAAAAAGTGCGTCAAAATATCATCGAGGTTGCGCTGGATTATCTGGCATGCGGACTGGATCCGGAAAAGTCTACATTATTTATACAGTCGCAGATTCCGGAACTTTGTGAACTGTCTTTTTATTATATGAATTTGGTGACAGTATCCAGACTGCAGCGGAATCCTACTGTTAAATCAGAGATTCAGATGCGTAATTTTGAGGCTAGTATACCGGTTGGATTTTTTACATATCCAATCAGTCAGGCTGCTGATATTACAGCATTTAAGGCAACGACAGTTCCGGTTGGAGAAGATCAGTTGCCAATGTTGGAACAGACGAAGGAAATTGTAAGAAAGTTTAATTCTGTGTATGGAGATACATTGATCGAACCGGAGATTTTGCTACCGGATAATAAGGCGTGTCTCCGTTTACCAGGAACAGATGGAAAAGCAAAGATGAGTAAATCACTTGGAAATTGTATTTATTTATCAGAGGAACCGGATGAGATTCAGAAAAAAGTATTTAGTATGTTTACGGATCCGACACATATCAAGGTGAGTGATCCGGGTAAATTGGAAGGAAATACGGTATTTACGTATCTGGATGCATTTTGTAAGGATGAATATTTTGCTGAATTTTTACCAGAATATCAGTCATTGCAGGAGTTGAAGGATCACTATACACGTGGAGGGCTTGGAGATATGAAGGTGAAACGATTCTTGAACCATGTTCTTCAGGCTGAGTTAGAACCGATTCGTAATCGCAGAAAAGAGTATCAAAAGGACATTCCTTATGTATATGAGATTTTGAGAAAGGGCAGTGAGAAAGCAGAAGCTGTTGCTGCACAGACATTGAAAGAAGTAAAAGAATCTATGAAGATTAATTATTTTGATGATGTGGAATTGATTCAGAGTCAGGCTGAGAGATTTTCATAGATAGAGAGCAGATGGAACAAACAAAATAACGATAAAAGAAAAACGCCTTGTGGGAAATGATATGTACCCTCTTTACTGGACAAACCAGTAAGGAGGGTATTTTTA
>Kit_p2__coassemble_2914_pt1 | contig 9262 bp, 8 predicted proteins | sample Kit_p2__metabat2_high_PE_017 | metagenome-assembled genome bin Kit_p2 | reverse complement strand
AAAATTTCAATGCAAGAAGAAGTTGTATGAATTGGAAAACGAACTTCCGGATTATTTTTCCAGAGTCTCGAAATCTGCAATCTTGAATTTAAGAAAAGTAGAACATTATAGCCCACAATTAAACGGAGTGATGAAGGCGGTTCTGAATAATCAGCAAGTAGTGTATATTTCGCGGAAATATTTACGTGAGATTCGGCTCAAAAATGGGAGGGGAATCGTATGAGAAAGGAAGAGTGCATAGAAGAACTTCTGAAAAGTGTGAAGATAGGTTTGGTCTTATTTTTTTCTGCTGTCATATCTTTGATGTTGAATCACGATATGGTTCATTTAGAGCTTTTTTCGGAGAAGATATTCTTGATAGTGGGGATTTACATTGGTGTTGTCATAATAATACGGCTTATGTTATCTTCTAAAATTATTCGGAAAATCAGTTTTTTGTTTTCGGGAGCAGCAATTGTTTGGTGGTCATTTCTTATTTATTTCATTGTTTCTACAATCAGTCAGTTTTTGGTTGATTATGTGCGGAATATTGTGATTATGCATTTGGCGATTGCATTGTTTGCTGTGTTGGGGAATTATTTGTATATGAGGTATGTTTCTAAAGAATTGAATGAGGGTGAATGGAAAAAGAAGTTGGTTCTTCTGGAAGATTTAGAGCAAAAACCGAGAAATGAAGACGAGTTTATGGAATGTATTATTTCATATTGTAAGAAAAATGCGTTGGATTTAGAAGTGTTTCAGTATGGAATCCCTGCGAAAGTAAAAATGGGGGATGAGCTGTATGAAGTGAAACTGGTAGAATATTGTAGTCTTTCCAGTGGGATTGTTTCAGCATTGGAATTTCGATTAACAGAAGAGTGATGAAAAGGCACATTATCCTATGAATAAAACTCTATAGGACGATGTGCCTTTGGATTTATTTTGTATCTATTATGGCTGAGTGTCTTTAGTTTCTAACATGAACATATTCGCGGTTTGCGCTGGATTCCGGTGAGGAATGTCCATCATTTGGAACCTGCTCGCGTTCTTTGTCGCTGAGACGTCCTGCTGTCATTGCGTCAGCGTAGTTGATTGGATGATTTCTCATATGTACTTTCATCAATTCGAACAGACGAAGTACCGGACGTTTTGATTCCAAAGCACCTGTTGCATCAATATAATGACATCCGGTCTGGGCAGCAAGTTTTTTCAAAAGTGCATTGAGTTTGATTGCTTCCGGGCGATTGGAGACAATAGAAACAATGTAAATTTCTGCCTGTGTCTTTGTATGAATCATGTAGAGCAGCCATTCATATTTACTGATAAAACTTTCTTCATTAAGTGTTTCATCCTGAATATCAACATCTCCCAGATTGACAAAAATCTTTCGTGGGTTCAGATCAAAAAGACATACTTTCAAATAATTTTCAATTTGATTGATACGGATATCTTTGATACTGCGGTTATAAATTGGTTCTGTAATGCGGTAAGCCTGTGTCAGTTCACCTAACGGTAAATTTGCAAAGGTATTGGAACCGAAGAGCACTACGCCGCCGGCCTCGGTAACACTGTTTAATTCGCGATATGTCTGCATTTCATCATCCCCCTGATTGAATTCTTTCTGTGCAGAAGCAGCATAGATTGTTTCTGTTGAAACAGTATTGTCTGTGTTTCCGGAAATTTCTTTTGCGAGCTTGCTGCTTGCTTTTTCTGCCTGTTTGTCATAACGGCGATTAATAAAGTAAACGACTACATTTGCAGATACAACAATGAGATTCAGCAAGTACACAACGAGTACATAATTAAATTTATGAGTATAAATTTTTGCAGAGATACCGGCAATATATCCGAAGATGATCAGCAGAATAAACTGCAGACTCATATTTTTTGCAGATTTTGCTTTGATGTTTTTTGATAAGTTCATTGGCCAGGAGAGACCAAAACAAACTAACATTGTAGATTCTAAAAGTTCAGCCATTTTAAAATTCCTCTCTTTCCTTTATAAAACATATGATTTCTTTCCTTAAGTCCTGAGTTAGTGTAGCATTGACTTTCTACAATGTCTAATATATAATATTTATTAAAATCATAACTTGAAAGTTATCAATAGAAATATTTATAGTGAATATCACGAAAATAAAAAATATAACACGATAAAATAATGGGTTTTAAGTGCATATTGGACAGTGAGGAGGGGAAAATCAATGGAATTAATTCAAATACGTTACTTTTTGGAAGTGGCAGAGACAAAGCATATGACGAACAGTGCGAAGAATCTGCACATCAGTCAGCCGGCGTTATCCCAGGCAATTCATCGGTTGGAAGAGAGTCTTGGCGTTCCATTGTTTACATCAAAAGGCAGAAATATTGTACTGACAGAATATGGGCGTTACTTACAGAAAAAGCTAAAGCCAATCTTAGAGCAGTTGGACAAGATTCCGGAACAATTAAATATGATGGCGAAGTTAGAAAGTGAAACAATACATATCAATGTGTTGGCAGCATCCAGTCTGGTAATGGAAGCAATTATTGAGTATCAGAAGGAGCATGAGGGAATTCATTTTCAGATGCAGCAGAATACGGAAAATGAATTATATGATGTAGCGATTACAACAAAGCTGTTTTATCAAGGTGTAAATGAGAAGAATAGTTTTGCCTGTGAAGAAAAGATATTTCTTGCGGTATCGGATAATGAGAAGTATCGGAATCGTACGTCAGTCTGTCTGGATGAGGTATCGGGGGAAGGATTTATCAGCTTACAGGGTTCACGTGAATTCAGATATATTTGTGATCGTTTTTGTCAGCATGCGGGATTTACACCCAATATTGTATTCGAAAGTGATAATCCGGCAGCGGTAAAGAATATGATTGCTGCTAATATGGGAATTGGTTTCTGGCCGGAATTTAGTTGGGGAGAAGTGAAGAACGAGAGAGTCAAGCTATTAGAGATTGAAGAACCGATCTGTCAGAGAGATATTATCATTAGTTATAACATGAATAAGACAGACAATCGGAATGTAATCGGATTCTATGAGTTTCTGACAGCGTTTGTTATGAATCGAAAGAAAAATGGAAAATAGCAAAATCGGCGGTGCGTATGCACTGCCGATTTTGTATGATGTTATTTTGTATAGTTGTCAAAATATCCCTGAATATAAATGATCGGAGTTCCTTTGTCTCCTGAACCAGAAGTCAAATCAGCAAGGGAACCAAGAAGATCTGTTAAGCGTCTTGGAGTTGTTCCCTGTGTAACCATCTGTCCAACAAGACTGTCTGCTTTGACATCTTTTTCGTGGATGTAGTTTTTGATCGCATCTTTCAGTTCATCACCGGACAGGTCTGCAAAATCATTATCAGCCAGGTATTTGAGTTTTACTTCGTTAGGTGTTCCTTCCAAACCTTTTGTATAAGCCGGAGAAACTACCGGATCAGCCAACTCCCAGATCTTTCCAACCGGATCTTTGAACGCGCCGTCACCGTAAACCATAACTTCTACATTCTTGCCCGTCTTTTCTGTCATTGCATCGTGGATTGTATTGACGATCTCTTCACATTTAATTGGGAAGAGCTTTACAGTTTCTTCCGTTGCCTTGTTGGAACCGAGAAGTCCGTATGCGTCATTATATCCGCTGCCATTGATACTTTTTGTCATGATATCATCTAAAGCATATACCTTTTCAGCGCCATTTGCTTTCAAGATTCTCTTTGTTCTCTGACGGGTGTGAATATCACAAGTCAGAACACTCTTTGTATAGGAAAGAATTGCCTTTGGATTATTTGCAAAGATAATCTCTACTTCAGCACCTGCGTCCTGAATCAGCTGTTTATAATATTCTACATAATCAACACCTGTAAATACATGTTTTTCATAACCAAACAGTTCTCTGTATTTTTCTTCTGTTAATACATCAGACCAAGGATTGACCCCTTTTTCGTCCATCAGATCCAGATCAATCAGATGGTTTCCTACTTCGTCAGAAGGATAACTAAGCATCAGGACAATTTTTTTACATCCTTTAGCAATTCCCTTCAAGCAGATTGAAAAACGGTTTCGGCTTAAAATTGGGAAAAGAATACCCACAGTATCATTACCGAACTTTTCATGTACGTCCTGTGCGATGTTGTCAATATGTGCATAATTTCCCTGTGCTCTGGCTACAACTGCTTCTGTAATTGCAATTACGTCTCTATCATGGATTTCAAAATGTTCACTTTCCGCTGCTTTTAACACGCAATCAACTACGATCTCAGCCAGATTATCTCCCTCGCGGATGATCGGTGCTCGAACACCACGAGATATAGTTCCTACCATACGGTCTGTATGACTCATTTATTTGTACCTCCTGTACTGCTTTATCACTGTAAGAGAAGTTCTCACTACTATATTCTACGGCGAAAGTACAAAAGATGCAAGAAAAATGTGAGAATCTAAGCAGTAATTTGAATCATCCATCGCCAATTATATAAAAAGAACTGTCCGGCAGTTGCAAGTAATAAGTAAGATGCAGCTTCAAATGTTCCACAGCCTTGGTTTCTACGAGCATATTTTAGATGAATAAGTTGGGAAAATCCTTTCCAGATGCCCCAGCCAATCATTGCTCCTAAGGTGTTCATGATCAGATCATCAATATCTGTTGCGCGACGATTTAACAGTTGACACAGTTCAATTCCGATAGAAAAGAAAAATCCTGTTATTGTAGTGCGAAGCAGATTGTCATATTCTTTCCAGATTAACGGAAGGAGGAAGCCAAGTGGCATAAACATAACGATATTTAAAAACATACCGATAGTGAATCCATCTCGAAATGGAATCAGATTGATTTCTTGTGACCAAGACATACCCGGATACATACCCAGTTCCCAGATTGTTCCGATTCCGGTTGTTTCAAAAACAAGATAAATATAATATAGGAAGATAAATACCCAGAAAAGATGAGGGATGGTTGTTTTTTGGTGAAAACCAAAATGTTGTATCAATAGATAGAGAATACAAGGCAAAAATACGCAGGAAACTGGATATAAAATTAAAATAAGGTTTGACATGAAACAGAAACTCCTTTCAATCACGTGGTTTATAAATTATATAAAAATTATTTTGACAGATGAAAGTGAAGAAAAGGACAAAAAGATTCTTAATATTTCCTGAACTTCTTAACAGAGTGCTTTGACAAAGGATTTTCAGAGTAGTAAGATGGTATCCGATATGGAAAGAGAGAGGTAGAGGTACGATGAAAGAAAAACTAAAAAAATTATTTGCTTATTACAGACCTTATAAGGCGATGTTTTACAGTGATATGTTTTTTGCGATATTGGGAGCAGCTGTTACATTGATTATACCGCTGATTGTCCGCTATATTACGAATGAAGTGGTTTATTTTGGCGCAGAGGAAGCAAAGGAGAGTGTGTTTCTGTTAGGAGCGCTGATGATTGGTCTTGTGTTTCTGGAAGTATTCTGTAATTTTTATATAGCATATTTTGGACATATTATGGGAGCCAAAATGGAAGCTGATATGCGCAGAGATATTTTTGGGCATTATCAGAAGTTGACTTTTGCATTTTATGATAATCAAAAGGTAGGACATTTGTTATCACGCATTACAAGTGATTTGTTTGATATTAGTGAGCTTTTGCATCATGGACCGGAAAATCTTGTGATTTCTATTATTAAAATTATTGGTTCATTTGCGATTCTTTTGACAGTCAATGTAAAATTAGCATTGATTGCTTTTTCGTTTATACCGGTTATGGCAGTATATGCTTTTTATTATAATGGGAAAATGAAGAAAGCATTCAAACGAAATAGGGAAAAAATTGCTGATATTAACAGTCAGATTGAAGATAGCTTATCTGGAATCCGCGTTGTAAAATCATTTGCAAATGAAAATGTGGAGATGAAAAAGTTTCAAAAAGGAAATGAAAATTTTGTTTCTGCAAAGAAAACCAGTTATAAATATATGGGGATCTATAATTCGGGACTGGGGGCAATGAGTACACTGATTACGGTTGTAGTTCTGCTTTTTGGGGTAGGCATGATGCTGAAAGGGACGGTTCTTGTAACGGATTTGATTACATTTCTTCTTTATATTAATAATTTTACTGAACCTGTGAAGAAACTGGTTACGTTTACTGAGCAGTTTCAGAATGGATATTCCGGATTTGAGCGTTTTTTGGAAATTTTGTCAATTGCGCCAGACATTGCTGATAAACCAGATGCAAAAGCGTTGGAGCATGTAGAAGGAAAAATTGAGTTTAAAGATGTTTCTTTTCAATATGAAGAAGACGAAGAACCGGTTTTGAATCATATAAATCTGACGGTTGCGGCAGGCGATTATGTGGCGCTGGTTGGGCCGTCTGGGGTAGGAAAAACAACTTTATGTAGTCTGATTCCAAGATTTTATGAAGTTTCAGATGGAGCAATTTATTTGGATGGAACGGATATTCGTGAGATTCAGCTGGATGCGCTGCGAAATCAGATTGGAATTGTGCAGCAGGATGTGTATTTATTTGCAGGAAGTATTTTGGACAATATCCGCTATGGAAAGCCGGATGCAACGGATGAGGAAGTCGTGCGCGCAGCTAAGAATGCAAATGCACATGAATTTATTATGAGTTTTCCGGAGGGATATAATACGGATATCGGACAAAGAGGTGTCAAATTGTCAGGAGGACAAAAGCAGAGACTATCAATAGCGAGAGTATTTTTAAAGAATTCGCCGATTTTGATTTTTGATGAGGCAACTTCGGCACTGGATAATGAGAGTGAACAGATTGTACAGCAGTCAATGGAGCGTTTGGCAAAAGAACGGACAACCTTTGTTATTGCACATCGCTTGTCTACGATTCGAAATGCACAGAGAATCCTGGTATTGACAGAAGATGGAATTGCAGAAGAGGGGACTCATGCAGAATTATTGAAAAAACAGGGGATTTATGCCGGCTTATATGAAATGCAGTTTCAGTAATTTTTTAAGTATTTTTTCATTTTTTCACAGGTTGTCAGATTTGTGAAGGGTATGTTATACTCAATAACGTATATCGATTGGAAATTTTAGAGTGAAAGAGATGGAGTTTATTTCATGGAAGATATTACTTTTAAAAGACCTGAATTGGAAGATCAAGAGATCATTACTTCATATTTTGAGAAGGCTCCGAGCCGAAGCTGTGAGCGTACCTTTGCGAATGTTTATTTATGGTCCAGACAATACCATGTGAAATATGCGATTGTAGAGGATGCACTTGTTTTTATGGATGATGAGTTTGGACTGGCTTACGCTTATCCGGCGGGAGAACCAGAGGCAGTGAAACGAGCGTTGGATTGGCTGATGGAATATAGCAGTCAAAAGGGGCATCCGTTTCAGCTGTACAATGTAACAGAGGAGAATTTTGAGCAGTTGGAATCTTTTTATCCTGGACGTTTTCAAGTGGAATATGACAGGGATGAAGCTGATTATGTATATGAGAGAGAGAAACTTGCAACTCTGGCAGGAAAGAAGCTGCATGGAAAACGTAATCATATCAATAAGTTTAAGTCATTATATGAAGATTGGACGTACGAAAGCCTCAATGATGAGAATGTAGAAGATTGCTTTCAGATGGCATTAAAATGGCGTAATCAAAATGGTTGTGATGAGGATCATGAGAAGAATGCGGAAATGTGTGTTACCTTAAATTCCCTGCGATTATATAAAGAACTGGGGATGGTAGGCGGGATCATCCGGGTGGCAGGAAAGATTGTTGCATTTTGTATTGGTGAGCCGGTTAGTGAGGATACGTTTGTTGTACATATCGAAAAAGCGTTTCCTGAGATTGAGGGAGCATATCCGATGATTAATCAACAGTTTGTATTGCATGAATGTATGGAGTACCAATATGTGAATCGAGAAGAGGATACCGGAGCAGAGGGGCTGCGTAAGGCAAAATTATCATATCGTCCGGTATTTCTTGTAGAAAAAGGTGTGGTAACTGAAAAATAGTTTATAGAGAACTGTTGTGATAGCTCATGTGAAAAGAAAGGCGGAGGGATAATGATTTCAAAGAAAATGGAAAATATGGTAGCAAATAGTTCAGCAATCCGTGCAATGTTCGAAGAGGGCAATCGTTTGGCAAAGTTATACGGGCAGGAGAATGTATTCGATTTTAGTCTGGGAAATCCAAATGTTCCGGCACCGGAAGCTGTAAAGAAGGCTATAATGGAAGTTTTGGCGGAAGAAGATCCAGTGGTACTGCATGGCTATACAAATAGTAATGCGGGATATGAGGATGTGAGACGAGCCGTGGCAGAATCTCTGAATGAACGCTTTGGAACAAAGTTCCATTTTGAAAATATTACAATGACTGTAGGAGCGGCGGGTGGATTAAATGTAATTTTGAAAGCACTTTTGAATCCGGGAGATGAAGTGATTGCATTTGCACCGTATTTTGGAGAATATCGAAGCTATACGAATAATTATGACGGGGTATTGGTTGAAATTTCTCCGAATACGGTGGATTTTCAGCCAAAGTTAGATGAATTTGAAGCCAAAATCACAGAAAAAACAAAGGTGGTTATTGTAAATACACCAAACAACCCGACCGGAGTCGTGTATTCAGAAGAAACGATACAAAAAATGGCTGCGATCATGGAGGCGAAGCAAAAAGAATATGAAACCGAGATTTATCTGGTGTCAGATGAGCCATATCGGGAACTAGCTTATGATGGAGTTGAGGTTCCGTATTTAACAAAGTATTATGATAATACAATTGTAGGTTATTCCTATAGTAAGTCATTGTCTCTTCCGGGAGAGCGAATTGGATATCTTGTCATTCCAGATGAGGCAGCAGACAGTGAAAAGCTTATCAATGCTGCGAATGTTGCAACTCGAATTTTAGGATTTGTGAATGCTCCGACACTGCAGCAGAAGGTGGTCAAGGCATGTTTGAATGAGAAGACAGATATTTCCTATTATGATAGAAATAGAGAGACCTTATATCAAGGATTAAAGGAACTGGGGTTTGAATGTATCAAGCCGGAAGGAGCATTTTATTTATTTTTGAAGTCTCCGATTGAAGATGAAAAAGCATTTTGTGCTGCTGCAAAGAAATATAATATTTTAATCGTACCGGGAAGTTCTTTTGCTTGTCCGGGATATGTCAGATTGGCATATTGTGTATCTTATGAGACGATTGTCAATTCTCTTCCTAAATTTGCAGAGCTGGCAGAAGAATATAAAGATATCAGGGAGCAGAATGTCTGAAAATGCCTGTGCTTGCATAATAGTGGAGGGTGATTTTTGATCCCAATATC
>Kit_p2__coassemble_2663_pt1 | contig 10040 bp, 8 predicted proteins | sample Kit_p2__metabat2_high_PE_017 | metagenome-assembled genome bin Kit_p2 | reverse complement strand
AGAAATACTGCAGAACGTCCCGCAGATGCTGGGGATAAAAGAATTGGCGAATTTGTCAAAACGGAAGTGAGAGGAAGAGGTTAATGGCAAAGATGACAGTATATCATGGTGGGTTTGTACCAGTAAAACATCCGGAAATCCGTATTGTGAAAAGGTATAGAGAATATAAGGCACAGTGAAGGGGCTCTCTTCTCTGTGCCTGTTTTTTATGCCTTGATAGCATTTAATTTTTCGTAATAAGTCAAAGTTTTTGTAATGTTTTCGATGATTTCTTTTATGAGTGTTTGGGGTTCAAGGACAGTAATTGATGAACCATAGATTCGCATCCATCTGCGGAAGTCAGGTATACCTAGTATGTCATCTTCATAGTAATAAAAGTCCCCATCTTTGTATAGCTTTCCTGTTTCTGATCTTAAGACAGTATCTCTTTTTATTTTCGATTTGATTCTATCAATTCGATAGTAGTTATTTTCAGTATCCTTTAGGTATAATACATTAGTAGTAAGATTTGAGTGATATCAGATATTGTTTAGAGTATATACTTGGAATCCTACGTTTAAGGGCTCTTGAGAATGAAACACTTAATAAGAAATATTTATCACTAAACAATATTAATCTATTAAAGCTGTATAGATATTTAGAAATAATGATAAGTAACCATACAAAACTTTATTCGTTCCTGAAGTTGGAGATAACGAATAAAGGTGGATATGACTTCATACCAGACTTTATGTATGCTTTGCTGGTTTATATATCTGGATATAATACTGATAGTGAAATCAAGATATCTGGAATTAATGCGGACTTCAATGACGAAGAAGGTTAAATGAAAAAGAACGTTTCTGGCACATTATGCTATGAGGCGTTCTTTATTGCTGTTTCATATGTTTTAACGGATAAATCAATAGATTTTGTGAACATCAAATAACTTTTTGAATGACAAAATACACTGATTTTGGCATTAAAATTGATTTCACTAGGGATCTCCAATTTTTTTCAGTAGAGTAGTGGAAAATACATCGTCTGCATGGAATCTACTATTATGTGTCACAGTTTTGGTAGATAATTGATGTATATGGTACTTTCCTTCAGAGAAATATAAAAATAAATATGGTGAAACGCTGATTGCGTGTTGGTACATAGAATTATTTCAATTAAAAAAATCAGTCTATCGAAAGAAGATTTCACAAAAAATTTATAAAATAATTAGCACTCTCCTCTTTACAGTGCTGACAAATCGTGCTATTGTTATATTGTCAATAGAACAGAATGTAGTAAAGGAGGATTTGCTATATGAATATTAATAAATTTACACAAAATTCGTTACAGGCTGTACAAGCGTGCGAGAAACTTGCGTATGACTATAGTAACCAGGAAATTGCGCAAGAACATTTGTTATATGCGCTTGTTACACAGGATAATAGTTTGATTTTAAAGTTGTTAGAGAAGATGGGCTTTCAGAGCACATTGTTTGTGAATCGGGTAGAGGAGGCAATCAATAAACGTCCGAAGGTTCAGGGAGGTCAGGTATTTATCGGTCAGGATTTGAACAATGTTTTGATTCATGCAGAGGATGAGGCAAAACAGATGGGCGATGAATATGTTTCGGTTGAACATCTATTTCTGGCATTGCTGAAGTATGCAAGTCGTGAGATGAAGAGTCTCTTTCAGGAAATGGGGATCAGCCGGGAGGGATTTCTTCAAGCCCTATCTACCGTTCGGGGAAATCAGCGGGTGACCAGTGATAATCCGGAGGCTACTTATGATACGTTGAACAAATATGGTCAGGATCTGGTGGAGCGTGCAAGAGAGCAGAAGTTAGATCCTGTTATTGGACGAGATGAAGAGATTCGCAATGTGGTTCGGATCTTATCTCGTAAGACGAAGAACAATCCGGTATTGATTGGTGAGCCTGGTGTCGGTAAGACGGCAGTTGTAGAAGGATTGGCACAGAGGATTGTCAAAGGCGATGTGCCGGAAGGTTTGAAGGATAAAACGATTTTCTCACTGGATATGGGAGCGTTGGTTGCAGGCGCCAAATATCGTGGTGAATTTGAGGAACGTTTGAAAGCGGTTCTGGAAGAAGTAAAGAATAGTGATGGTAAGATTATTCTGTTCATTGACGAGTTGCACACCATTGTCGGTGCAGGTAAGACAGATGGAGCTATGGATGCGGGAAATATGTTAAAGCCGATGCTTGCCAGAGGAGAGCTGCACTGTATCGGTGCAACAACTTTAGATGAATACCGTCAGTATATTGAAAAAGATGCTGCATTGGAGCGTCGTTTCCAGCCGGTATTGGTAGATGAGCCCAATGTGGAGGATGCAATTTCGATTTTGCGTGGTTTGAAAGAGCGGTATGAGGTCTTTCATGGAGTGAAGATTACGGATAGCGCATTGGTTGCAGCAGCAACATTATCCAATCGCTATATCTCAGACCGGTTCCTGCCGGATAAGGCGATTGACCTTGTGGATGAAGCATGTGCATTGATTAAGACGGAATTAGATTCCATGCCGACGGAACTGGATGAATTAAGCCGTCGTATTATGCAACTGGAGATTGAAGAAGAGGCATTGAAGAAGGAAAATGACCGGTTAAGTCAAGAGCGTCTGGTTCATTTACAGGAAGAGCTGGCAACGCTGCGGGAAGAGTATGCTGGACAGAAGGCACAGTGGGATAATGAAAAGAGTTTGGTAGAGCGGGTTCAGAAAATCCGAGAGCAGATTGAACAGGTCAACCGGGATATTCAGAAGGCACAGCGTGAGTATGATCTGAATAAGGCAGCAGAACTTCAGTATGGCACATTGCCACAGCTACAGCAGCAGTTAGAAGTGGAAGAAACCAAACTGAAAGAAAAAGACCTGTCATTGGTACATGAGGCGGTGACCGATGAAGAGATTGCAAGAATTATTTCCAGATGGACGGGGATTCCGGTGGCAAAGCTAAATGAGAGTGAACGCAGCAAGACTTTGCATTTAGCAGATGAACTGCACAAACGTGTGATTGGACAGGATGAAGGTGTGGAGCTGGTTACGGAGGCAATCATTCGCTCCAAAGCCGGAATCAAGGATCCTTCTAAGCCGATTGGTTCCTTCTTATTTTTGGGACCGACAGGTGTTGGTAAGACAGAACTTGCCAAAGCATTGGCAGAGAGTCTGTTCGATGATGAAAATAATATGGTGCGTATTGACATGAGTGAGTACATGGAGAAGTATTCTGTGTCTCGTCTGATTGGAGCGCCTCCGGGATATGTAGGTTATGATGAAGGCGGTCAGTTGACAGAGGCTGTCCGCAGAAAGCCGTATTCCGTTGTGCTCTTTGACGAGGTGGAGAAAGCGCATCCGGATGTATTCAATGTACTTCTGCAAGTATTGGATGACGGACGAATTACAGACTCACAGGGACGTACGGTAGATTTTAAGAATACAATCTTGATCATGACTTCCAATATCGGAGCCAATTACTTGCTGGACGGAATTGAGGAAGACGGAACGATTGATGCCGAGAATCAGAATTTGGTCATGAATGAGCTGCGGGCACATTTTCGACCGGAGTTTTTGAACCGATTAGATGAAATCATTATGTTTAAACCGTTGACGAAATCCAATATTTATGCAATTATTGATTTATTGGTAAACGATGTCAACAGACGATTGGAAGAAAAAGAGCTGTCGATTGAATTGACAGATGCGGCAAAGAACTTTGTAGTGGAAGGCGGTTACGATCCGATGTACGGTGCGCGTCCGCTGAAACGGTATCTGCAGAAAAATGTAGAGACATTGGCAGCAAGATTGATTCTGGCAGGAAATGTAGGAAGAGGCGATTGTATATTGATTGATGTCGTTGACGGAAAATTGGAACCACGTATAAAGTAAAGTGAGGAAGTTCATGGCGTCAATTATTTTTCACATTGATGTAAATTCAGCGTTTTTAAGCTGGACAGCAGTGGAACAATTAAAGAATGGAGCAGAAGTGGATATTCGTCAGATACCCGCAATTATCGGCGGGGATCAGAAGTCGCGACATGGCGTCGTATTGGCGAAGTCACTTTCTGCCAAGAAATATGGCATTCACACCGGGGAACCGGTGGCGAATGCCTTTCGTAAGTGTCCGAATCTGATCATGGAGCCGCCGAATCATCGGATGTATCGTGCAAAAAGTGCAGAATTGATGGAGTATCTGCGGACTTATACAACAGAGATTGAGCAAGTCAGCGTGGATGAATGTTATATGGATTTTACGGAGCTTGCCGGGAGATATTTTTCTCCGGTAGAGGGTGCGCTGGCAATCAAAAACGGGATTCGGGAGAAATTCGGATTTACGGTAAATGTGGGAATATCATCCAATAAACTTCTGGCGAAGATGGCATCTGATTTTGAAAAACCGGATAAGATACATACCTTGTTTCCGGAAGAGATTTCGGTGAAAATGTGGCCTCTTCCCATTGGAGACTTATTTATGGCGGGGCGTTCCAGTGTGGAGACATTGAAAAAGCTGGAAATTTATACAATCGGTGATTTGGCACAGGCAGACTTGAATCTGATCATGCTGCATTTGAAAAGTCATGGGAAAATGCTCTGGGAATTTGCAAATGGAATTGACCATTCATCTGTTCAATCAGAACAGACGGAGGCAAAAGGAATCGGCAATTCTACGACACTTTCTGAAGATGCGTCTACTTATGAAGAAGTACAGCTGGTTTTTCGAGAATTGGCAGAGAGTGTGGGCAGGAGACTTCAAAATGCCGGACAGAAGGCAAAGATGGTCAGTATGGAAGTGAAGTACCATGATTTTCAAACCATGTCTCATCAATGTCAGCTTTCCAAACCGACAAATGATGCCAAGATTTTGTATGAGACCGCATGTCAGCTTTTCGAAGAGGCGTGGAGCGGAGAGCCGGTACGGCTCCTTGGAATCCGTACATCCAAATTAGCAGATGAATCAGAACCGGAGCAGCTCAGTATTTTTGATATTGAGTTTCCGAAAGAACCAGATGAAAAGCATAAAAAGCTTAATGCTGCAATGGAAGAGATTCGAAAACGTTTTGGAGAAAATGCAGTAAAAAAAGCTAGTCTTATGAAGAAACCGGAGAGGTAATTGATGAAAGAGAAGAACTATAATCTGGAACTAATCAGAACCATTTCCTTCATATTGGTGGTTGTGATTCATGTGACAAATTATTATTGCAGAGCATTTGGAAAAATCAGTGCGGGAGAGTATACATTTTCTCTTGTACTGGATACTTTTGCAAGAGTGAGTGTGCCCTGCTTTTTTATGTTGAGCGGGGCGCTACTGCTGGGAAGAGAAGAACCGATGGAAAAGAGCTGGATGCGGATGTTGCGTTTTTTTCCGCCGCTCATCTTATGGAGCGCTGTATATTATTTTTGGAATCTGTATTATATGCATACGGAAGTACGTTTGGAAGAAGTATTCTGGGTTCCGACAGAACCCCATCTCTGGTATTTGTATGCGATGATTCCAATTTATCTGGTCCTGCCGTTCTTTCAAGTTATGGTGCGCCATTTCAGTGTTAGGATGGAGAAAGCCTTCCTGATTGTCGGAGCCATAGCGGTTCTGGTAAATTGGGCGCTGAAAGTATTGGGAGGGGAACTTTATTATGACGTTCCTCTGTTTGGGGATCGAGTATATGATTTTTATTTTTTCCTTGGGTATTATTTGAAAAAACACAGGGATTATAAATGGTTCAGTACAAAGAATCTAGCGTGGATATTCATAGTAAGCAATGTATTAAATATTGGAATTACGTCAGGAATGAGTATATTAAAAGGAGATCATATGGAGCATACCCTGGAGTATGGATTTCCGCTGATCATTATAAGCAGTGCAGCATTCTTTTTATTGATGCTGAAACTTGGAAATGGAAAAATGAAATTAAAAGAACGAACGAAGAAATGGATCGATTCTTGGTGCGGATGTTCTCTGGGAATTTATTTTATCCATATTTTATTTTTGGATATGTATAAAAAACATCTGGAGGCAGAGGCGGTATCGGCGTACCTTGCAGTGCCTGTACTGACGATCGGGATCCTTCTGGTGTCGTACATTTGTGTCAAAGGAATCCGAAAGATTCCCGGTGGTAAAAAAATCACATAATAAAAATCATAGAATTATCATATAGAAAACAGGAGACAGAAGTCATGAGCAGAACATTATATTTGGAATGTTTTTCCGGAATCAGCGGCGATATGACGGTTGCGGCGCTATTAGATCTTGGAGCAGATGAGGAAGTTTTAAAGCGGGCGCTGGGCAGTATTCCGGTGGAAGGATTTGAGGTACAGATTGGAAGAGTCCATCGTGCCGGACTAGAGGTGTGTGATTTTGCAGTAAAACTGGATCAGGCGCATGAGAACCATGACCATGATATGGAATATCTTCATGGACATTCTGAATATAGATCGAAAGAAAAAGAACGTGTTTTGGAATCACAGATTACACAACATAAGCATGTACATGAACATCGGAGCTTGCAGGAAATACTGCATATTATAGAGCATGCCGACGCAGCACAGGGGGCGAAAGAACTTGCAAAGAAGATTTTTCGGATTCTGGCAGAGGCGGAGGCAGAGGCACATGGTGTTTCAGTGGAAGAGGTGCATTTTCATGAAGTAGGTGCGGTGGATTCTATTGTGGATATTCTGGCGGCTGCTGTTTGTCTGGATAATTTGCAGATTGAGGAAGTGATTGTACCCGAACTGTACGAAGGCCGGGGATGCATCCGGTGTCAGCATGGCATCCTTCCTGTTCCGGTTCCTGCGGTAGTTCATATTGTACAAAGGCATGGGATTGTACTGCATTTGACAAAGACAGAAGGGGAATTGGTCACACCAACAGGCGCAGCCATTGCAGCGGCAGTTGCAACGTCGCAGAGTTTGCCGGAACATTTTATCATTCAAAAAGTCGGTTTAGGAGCAGGCAAACGGGAATACGATGCGCCCGGGATTCTGCGGGCAATGTTGATTGAAGAGGTGGCAGATGCAGAGATAAAGAGAGAGAAAACCGCAGAGCAGGCAGATGTTATGTATATGTTGGAAACCAATATTGATGATTGTTCCGGCGAGCAATTAGGAGCAGTTATGGAGCAACTGCTGGAAGGCGGGGCAGCAGATGTCTTTTATACACCGGTTTTCATGAAGAAAAATCGTCCGGCGTACCAGTTAAATGTTCTGTGCAGAGAAACTTTGATTTCTGCCATGGAAACCATTCTTTTTGCTGGGACAACGACAATTGGAATCCGAAAGATGCGGATGGAGCGCAGGATTTTGCCAAGAAAACAACGAAAAATCGTTACCCGGTTTGGGGAGGCAGAAGTAAAAGTCTGTACCCTTCCAAATGGAGAAAGACGGTATTATCCGGAGTATAGAACGGTCCTGGAATTTACAAAACAATATCATCTGAATTACCAGAGTGTGTATTCGGAAATCCAGAGAACAGCAGAACAATTCTTTGAAAAGGAAGACAATGAAAGCAGAAATTAATTACGAAAAGAGAGAGCAATTGCAACAGAGGATAAAACAGAGGTTGCAGGAGATTACGGAGAAGGATTGTATCGTTGCATTTTCCGGTGGTGTGGATAGCGCATTGTTATTAAAAATGACTTGTGAGGCAGCAGAGGAAAAGGGAACAAAGGTATATGCAGTTACCATGCAGACGAAACTTCATCCGATAAATGAAATCGCGCACGCAAAAGCTGTAGCGGAGGAAATCGGCGCAGAGCATCTGGTTCTTGCGGTGGATGAACTAGTAGAGGCGGGAATCGAAAGGAACCCGAAGGACAGATGCTATCGGTGCAAAAAGTACTTATTTACACAAATCAAAGAACAGGCGGCGGAACTTCATGTTGAACAGATTTTAGAAGGGACCAATGCAGATGATCTACAGATGTACCGTCCGGGATTACAGGCAATCCGGGAATTGGGGATTCACAGTCCTCTGGCAGAGGCGGGATTGACAAAGAGAGAGGTGCGGGAGTTGGCAGAGATGTACGGTCTGTCTGTTTCCGACCGTCCGGCAACCCCCTGTCTGGCAACCAGATTTCCATATGATACACCGCTGTCTTATGAAGAAATGAAACGGGTAGAAGTAGGAGAAACCTATCTTCGTTCGCTTGGCTTTTACAATGTAAGAGTGCGTGTGCACAATGAGATTGCCAGAATAGAAGTGGATGAAAACTATTTCGATAAAATCATAAAAATGAGAAAAGAAATCATATCGTTTCTCAAAGGCGCTGGATTTGCTTATGTAACGATAGATTTAGAGGGATTTCGTTCCGGAAGTATGGACCTCTTTTTATAGAGGAATCAATACCGTCATGCAAAACGTCTTTTCATTTATAAGAGATATTCATATCTGCTCAATTATGGAATGATGAAATTTCAAACGGCGGATATTATTTGATTCAGCCTTCTGGATCAGTGGAGACGCATTGGAACCGTTTTGACGATATGAGTGAGCTGTACAGCCAGACAGAAAATGCATATCTTCCAATGGAATATATTGGAAACACAGAGTATAATGCAATGATCATGAAAAACAGTGGATTGGGAGAGCAGTCTCGTTTTGTTGTAAATGATGCAGATTATGAGCATGAAGAACTTCCGGCACTATATGGATTCGAGGATCAAGTACCGGTCAGTATATTTAAAGGCGAGTGCATCATTGATTTTCATGAGATAGAGGAGGCGGTCAGATTTCTATATGAGGAATCGTAAAAAAGTAGGAATTGTAAAAAACTCTTTACAGACAAAAAACAAAGTGATATGATTTTGATATCAAAAAGAAATTGTTTTCCTGTAAGGAGGGATAGTTATGAATGAAAAAATATTAGAAAATAAGAAACATGGTATGTTGGCATTGATTGTGACATCAGTTCTTTATCTGGCTGCTGTCGGCGCTTGTATTCTTGGCGGTATGCTTTTGAGTGAAGGCTATGGTCCGGTACTGCTGATTATCAGTATTATCTGGTTATGTATCGGATGGATTCCATATTGCGGTCTGCGTGTTTTGAAACCACAAGAGGCGTTGGTACTTACGTTGTTTGGAAAGTATGTGGGAACAATTAAAGGAGAGGGATTCTATTATGTAAATCCATTCTGCTCCAGTGTCAATCCGGCAGCATCTACACATTTGAATCAGAGTGGAGATGTAAATAATAATACGAAGAAATCAACATTTTCGTTTACTATGAATGGAATTGAAAGCTCAGCTAATGAGTCTAGTAAGAAGATTTCTTTGAAAATCATGACTTTGAACAATAGTCGTCAGAAGATCAATGACTGCCTTGGAAATCCGGTAGAGATTGGGATTGCTGTAATGTGGCGTGTAGTAGATACGTCTAAGGCTGTATTCAATGTAGATAATTACAAAGAATATTTGTCTTTGCAATGTGATACGGCACTTCGTAATATTGTACGTGTTTATCCGTATGACGTAGCTCCGAATGTAGACACAACCGGAGATGGAAAGGCTGATGAAGGAAGTCTTCGTGGTTCCAGTGAGATTGTAGCGGAGAGAATCAAAGATGAGATTCAGCAGAGAGTCAGTGAGGCGGGTCTTGAGATTTTGGAGGCCCGGATTACTTATCTGGCATATGCACCGGAGATTGCCGCAGTTATGCTGCAGCGTCAGCAGGCATCTGCAATCATTGATGCAAGAAAGATGATTGTAGACGGAGCTGTTGGAATGGTAGAGATGGCTTTGGATCGACTGAATGAGAGTGGGGTTGTGGAACTGGATGAAGAAAGAAAGGCTGCGATGGTTTCCAATCTGCTGGTAGTTCTGTGTGGAAATAAGGATGCTCAGCCGATTGTAAATTCAGGAAGTCTGTATTAAGATGGCAGAACAGAAAAAGAAACAAGTTCCCCTTCGTTTGTCTGCAAAGTTATACGATGCCATTGCAGCCTGGGCAGAAGATGATTTTCGTTCTGTGAATGGGCAGATTGAATATTTGCTGACAGAATGTGTGAGACAACGGAAGAAAAATGGAAAATATGTATCGGAACATCTGGATGAACCGATTGAG
>Kit_p2__coassemble_2538_pt1 | contig 10475 bp, 10 predicted proteins | sample Kit_p2__metabat2_high_PE_017 | metagenome-assembled genome bin Kit_p2 | reverse complement strand
AGAAGAAAAGGAGAAAAACAATGGAGAAGATTTTATTTACTTCAGAATCAGTTACCGAAGGACATCCGGATAAGATGTGCGACCAGATTTCTGACGCGATTTTGGATGCATTGATGGAACAGGATCCAATGAGTCGTGTTGCCTGCGAGACATGTACAACAACAGGTCTGGTTATGGTTATGGGCGAGATTACGACAAAGGCGTATGTAGATATTCAGAAAATTGTGCGTGATACCGTTCGGGAAATTGGGTATACAAGAGGAAAATACGGATTCGATGCAGATACTTGCGGTGTGATTACTGCAATTGACGAACAGTCCGCAGATATTGCCCTTGGTGTGGATAAGGCATTGGAGGCAAAAGAGAATCAAATGTCTGAGGAAGAGGACATCGATGCAATCGGAGCCGGAGATCAGGGTATGATGTTTGGTTATGCGTCAGATGAAACAGAAGAATATATGCCATATCCAATCGCAATGGCTCATAAACTGGCACTTCAGCTGACAAAAGTAAGAAAAGATGGAACACTTTCTTATTTGCGTCCGGATGGAAAGACACAGGTAACAGTAGAATATGACGAGAATGGCACACCAAAACGTTTGGAGACCGTTGTTCTTTCTACCCAGCATGACCCAGATGTAACACAGGAGCAGATTCATAAAGATATCAAAGAGTATGTGTTCAAACCGATTCTTCCGGCAGATATGGTGGATGAAGATACCAAATTCTTTATTAACCCAACGGGACGTTTTGTAATCGGTGGACCGCATGGAGACAGCGGATTGACAGGTCGTAAGATTATTGTAGATACTTATGGAGGTATGGCAAGTCACGGAGGTGGAGCATTTTCCGGAAAAGACTGTACAAAGGTTGACCGTTCTGCAGCTTATGCGGCACGTTATGCGGCAAAGAATATTGTGGCTGCCGGATTGGCAAAGAAATGTGAAATTCAGCTTTCTTATGCAATCGGTGTGGCACATCCGACATCTATCCGCGTAAATACTTACGGAACTGGTGTTGTTTCAGATACAAAGCTGGTAGAAATTATTCGTGAGAACTTTGATCTGCGTCCTGCAGGTATCATTAAGATGTTAGATCTGCGTCGTCCGATTTATAAGCAGACAGCTGCTTATGGACATTTTGGAAGAACAGATGTGAGCCTTCCATGGGAGAAACTGGATAAAGTAGAGGATTTGAAAAAATACCTGTAGAAATATTTGTGGAAATATTGATAGGACCAGAACGAACTGAGGAAACTCTTAAAATTCAATTAAACAAACAGCGGACATCTTGCGGTGTCCGCTTTGTTTATGGTACTGTTAATGGTAGAGACTGGAAAGCCAGAAGTATGTGAGAGAACGGAGGTGTGCGGATGAAACTGAAGACAAAATTAATCATTTCATTTATGGTAGTAGTCATTCTCACAACCCTACTGACGACGATTGGAATGCGGATGTTTGCGCTGGAGGCGATGGGAGATATCCAGCAGATGTATATGATTGTTATTGTTGTTACATCGGCTTTGTTGATTTATTGGATATATCGGACGATTTCTATTCCGCTGGCAAATCTACAGAAAGCAGCGCGTAATATCAAAGAGGGAAATCTGGATTTTGAGATTCAGGCAGAGGCGGATGATGAGATTGGACAATTGTGTCAGGACTTCGAGGAAATGCGGCTGCGTCTGAAGGCAAATGCGGAGGAAAAAGTTGCATATGACCGGGAAAACAAAGAATTGATCAGTAATATTTCCCATGATTTGAAGACTCCGATCACAGCGATTAAGGGATATGTGGAAGGTATCATGGATGGAGTTGCAGATACTCCCGAAAAGATGGATCGATATATTAAGACGATTTATAATAAGGCGAACGAGATGGACTTGTTGATTAATGAGTTGACGCTTTATTCGAAGATTGATACCAATCGTATTCCGTATAATTTTACCACGATTTCAGCAAAAAATTATTTTACAGACTGCGCGGAAGATCTATATCTGGAACTGGAAGCGAAAGGTGCGAAGTTTGAGTATCACAATTGGATGGAAGAGGATTTTAAGGTAATCGTGGATCCCGAACAGCTGAGAAGGGTAATTAACAATATTGTATCGAATTCCATGAAGTATACGGATAAACCGCAGCGGATCATTACAATGGATGTACGAGATGTGGGGGATTTTGTTCAGGTTGAATTGAGTGACAATGGAAAAGGGATCGCAGCAAAAGATCTGCCGAATATCTTTGACCGGTTTTATCGAACCGATGCATCGCGTAATTCCTCCAAGGGCGGAAGTGGAATCGGCCTGTCGATCGTAAAGAAGATTGTGGAAGAACATGGCGGTAAAATCTGGGCAACCAGCGAAGAAGGGAAAGGAACGACAATGTATTTTGTTGTCAGAAAATATCAGGAGGTACCGATGAATGAATAAACGGATTTTGATTATTGAAGATGAAGAAAGCATAGCAGATTTAGAGAAGGATTATCTGGAACTAAGTAATTTTGAAGTGGAAGTTGCTAATGACGGACAGGCAGGTCTGGAATTAGCGATGAACAGTGATTTTGATCTGATTATTTTGGATCTGATGTTGCCGGGAGTCGATGGGTTTGAAATCTGCAGGCAGGTGCGGGATCATAAGAATACACCGATTATCATGGTGTCTGCAAAGAAGGATGATATTGACAAAATTCGTGGACTGGGGCTGGGGGCAGATGATTATATGACCAAGCCGTTTAGCCCAAGTGAGTTGGTGGCGCGGGTGAAAGCACACCTGGCAAGATATGAGCGTTTGATCGGAAGTGTTGTTGAGGAAAATGAGATTATAGAGATCCGCGGATTGAAAATTGATACAACAGCCAGAAGAGTTTGGGTCAATGGAGAAGAAAAATCTTTTACTACCAAAGAATTTGATCTTTTAACATTTTTGGCAGGACACCCAAATCATGTGTACACGAAGGAAGAGTTGTTCCGGGAGATTTGGGATATGGAATCCATTGGAGATATAGCAACAGTAACTGTACATATTAAGAAAATTCGTGAGAAGATTGAATATGACACCTCTCATCCGCAGTATATAGAAACAATTTGGGGAGTGGGATACCGATTTAAGGTGTGAGGCAGGATTTATGATAACAAGTACGAGCAATCAATATGTAAAAGAAGTAGTGCAGCTACGAAAAAAGAGTAAAGTGCGTTCACAAGCGGGTGTTTTTTTGGTGGAAGGCATTCGGATGATTCAGGAGGTGCCTGAAGGCCGGCTTGTGAAGTTATATGTGACAGAAGCGTTTTATAAAAAAAATAAAACGGAAATAGATACGTGGATGAAAAGGAACGGGGGAATTAAGCCGGAACTGGTATCTGATACGGTGTTTACTTATATGGCGGATACGAAGACGCCACAGGGAGTTTTGGGAATTGTGAAACAGGCAGAGTATAAGCTGGAGACAATTCTTGAAAACTCCGGAGCAGGCAGCCAGTTTCTTCTGGTGCTGGATAATTTGCAGGATCCTGGGAATTTGGGGACTATTTTCCGGACGGCAGAGGCTGCCGGTGTCAGCGGAATTGTTATGAGTAAGGATTGTGTAGATATCTATAATCCGAAAACAATCCGCTCTACCATGGGAGCTATTTACCGAATGCCATTTTTGTATGTGGAAGATCTGGAGGCTGCCCTGGATGAGTTGAAGAAGAAAGAGATTCGTATGTATGCTGCCCATCTGGAAGGGAAAAATACATACGATAAGGAAAATTATTGTGGTGGAACAGCCTTTTTAATTGGTAATGAAGGGAATGGACTGCGACAGGAAATTGCAGAGTGCGCAGACTGCTGGATAAGAATTCCAATGGCAGGACAGGTAGAATCTTTGAATGCAGCGATTGCAGCTTCTGTTTTGATGTTTGAAACACAGCGGCAAAGGCGGGAAAAACTTACAAAGTGAAAAAATCCAACATGAAAAAATCCAATGCTTGCATTTTGAAAGACAGTTTAGTATACTAAAGTACATAATTTTTTGTTATGTTTTATTAGAGGCTTGATTGTGATTACGAAAGGGTAGGAAGATGGCATGGATTTAAAAGGAAGAAGTTTTTTAACATTAAAAGATTTTACACCGGAGGAGATTTTGTATCTTATTGATCTGGCGGCGGATTTGAAAGAAAAGAAGAAAAATGGAGTGCCGATAGATTATTATAAAGGGAAAAACATTGCCTTGATTTTTGAAAAAAACAGTACGAGAACAAGATGTGCATTTGAAGTGGCTGCCCATGATATGGGAATGGGCTGTACCTATCTGGGACAAACGGGCTCTCAGATTGGGAAGAAAGAAAGCATCGAAGATACTGCGCGCGTGTTAGGCAGAATGTTTGATGGAATTGAATATCGAGGATATGGGCAGGCGTTGGTAGAAGATCTGGCGAAGTATTCCGGAGTCCCGGTATGGAATGGGTTGACAAATGAGTATCACCCAACACAGATGCTGGCAGATATGCTGACGATTCGCGAGAATTTCGGTACGCTGAAGGGACTGAAACTGGTTTATATGGGAGATGCGAGATACAATATGGGAAATTCCCTAATGGTTGCATGTTCCAAACTGGGAATGCACTTTGTGGCATGTACAACAAAAGAATATTTCCCGAATGAAGAATTAGTGGAGACTTGTAAGGCATATGCGGCAGAGTCCGGAGCAACGATCACATTGACTGAGGATGTAAAGGAAGGAACCAAAGATGCAGATATTATCTACACCGATGTATGGGTATCTATGGGAGAACCGGATGAAGTATGGGAGAAACGAATTCAAGCGTTGAGTCCTTACAAAGTGACAAAGGAAGTTATGGAAAATGCAGGAGAAAAAGCGATTTTCCTGCACTGCTTGCCGGCATTTCATGATTTGAAAACAACGATTGGTAAGGAAATAGGAGAACGTTTTGGTATTACAGAGATGGAAGTGACGGACGAGGTGTTTGAATCTGCACAGTCTAAGGTATTTGATGAGGCAGAGAACCGGATGCATACGATCAAGGCAGTGATGGTGGCAACTCTGGGAGAATTTGAAGTATAAGATAATATTGAGGTGGTTCCGGAGTGAAGACGGAGATTTTACGACTGCTGCGTGGTCAGGATGGTTATGTATCCGGGCAGCAGTTATGTGAACAACTTGGGGTTTCGAGAACGGCTGTGTGGAAAGTAATCAATCAGCTAAAAGATGAAGGGTATCAGGTAGAGGCAATCCGTAATAAGGGGTATCGCATCCTCAATCAGCCGGATTTGATGACTCAGGAGGAAATCCAGAGCCGGATTGCGGATTCTACGAAGTGGGCAGGACAGAGCCTGTACGTTTATCCAGTTACGGATTCTACAAATATTCAGGCAAAGCAGCTGGGAGATATCGGAGCTTTGCATGGCACTTTAGTGGTGGCGGATAAGCAAAATGCCGGACGTGGAAGACGCGGACGGAGTTGGGAGTCACCGCAAGGGTGCAGTATATATATGTCTATTTTGTTGCGTCCGAATTTTATGCCGGATAAGGCTTCTATGCTGACTCTGGTAATGGCATATAGTGTGTATAAGGCATTGAAAAATTGCACCGGATTGAATGTACAGATTAAGTGGCCAAATGATCTTGTTATAAACGGGAAAAAAGTGGTTGGTATTTTGACGGAAATGAGCACCGAAATAGACTATATCAATCATGTTGTGATCGGGGTTGGAATCAATGTAAATATGGAGTCTTTTCCGATGGAAATTGCGGAAAAGGCAACTTCTTTGCGGATAGAAGCGGGGGGTGTGATTCAGAGAAGTCAGATCATAGCAGAAATCATGAGACAATTTGAACAGGGGTATGAGAAATTTCTGGAGACCAAAGATCTTTCCTGGTTAAAAGATGCCTATAATACCTGCCTGGTGAACTGTGGCAGGGAGGTGCTAATTCATGGTGCAGAGAATCCTTATTGTGCACAGGCGCTTGGGATCAATGATACCGGAGAATTATTGGTGCGCCGCGAGGATGGAAGTGAGGAGGCTGTGTACGCAGGAGAAGTGTCTGTACGAGGCATATATGGATATGTGTAGGAAGCCGGTAACCAGTCAGTTACATAGAATAAGAGATTTTCTTGAAAATTAGAAGGATAGACAATATGAACGAAACAGTATTATGTGCCGCTAATTCATATGAGCGGAAATATTATTTGAATCCGGAATTTGAGTCACTTCCGGAGAGTATACGTCAAGAATTGCAGATTATGTGTGTATTATATACAGAAGATGTTGGCGGAATTTTTATGGTTGTGTATGATGAAGATGGACATCTCGAGTTAAAGGTAGATCATGAAGAAAGTGATTTTACATTTGATGAAATCGGGAGTGTGCTGAAAATCAAAGAACTTCAGCAGACAAAAGTAGAGTTGTTTGAGTCATTAGAACTTTTTTACCGTATCTTTATTTTAGGTGAAATGCCTGATGAGGAACTCAGAGCAAAAGCTGAGAAAGTAGAGGAGAGATAAGATATGTTACTGACGGTAGATGTGGGAAATACCAATATAACGATGGGGATTTTCGAAGAGGAACGATTGCTCGGTACTTTTCGGATGACGACAAAACGTTCCAGAACTTCAGATGAATACGGATTTACGATTTGCGGAATTTTGGAACATAGAAATATGCGTCCGGAAAATATTCATGCGGTGATTATCTCCTCGGTAGTGCCGGATATCATGCACTCTCTGACAAGTGGGATTATTAAATATTTAAATGTAAGACCAATTATTGTTTCGGCAGGAATTAAGACCGGAATTCGTATTGTAACGGAGAATCCAAAGGAAATTGGAGCAGACCGTATCGTGGATGCGGTTGCCGGATATGAGTTGTATGGCGGCCCGGTAATTGTGGTAGACTATGGAACTGCTACCACGTATGATTTGATTGGACCAAAAGGGACCTTTGAGGCGGGGATTACAGCACCTGGAATTGAAACGGCAGCTCGTTCTCTCTGGGGAGGTGCAGCCATGCTTCCGGCGATCGAGATCCGGAAACCAAAGTCTATTCTGGCGAAGGAAACAATCAGCAGTATGCAGGCGGGGCTTGTCTATGGCGTGATTGGCGAAACAGAATATATTATCCGGAAAATCAAAGAAGAGAGTGGTTATAATAATGCAAAAGTGGTTGCTACCGGTGGATTGGGACGGATTATTTTTGAAGAAACGGATAGCATTGATGTATATGATCCGCAGCTGACATTAAATGGACTTCGATTGATTTATTATAAAAATCGAAAATAAAATAACAGGATAAGAGGTATGAAACAGTTAAAAATAGGCAATATAGTACTTGAGAATTCATATATACTGGGACCGATGGCAGGCGTGACAGACCTGCCATTCCGTTTGTTGTGTAAAGAGCAGGGGGCGGGCTTGATCTGTATGGAGATGGTCAGTGCTAAGGGAATCTTATATAATAATAAAAATACAGAAAGCCTTTTGCAGATTCATCCGGAGGAAACACCGGTATCGTTGCAGTTATTTGGATCAGACCCGAAAATTGTCAGTGAGATGGCAAAGCGGATTGAAGAGCGTCCGTTTACATTTTTGGATATTAATATGGGATGCCCGGTTCCGAAAGTTGTAAGAAATGGGGAAGGTTCTGCGTTGATGAAGCAACCCAAACTGGTGTATGAGCTGGTTAGCGCAGTGGTAAAAGCGATTGAGAAACCTGTAACAGTGAAGATTCGAAAAGGATTTGATGATGAACATGTTAATGCAGTAGAGATCGCCAAAATCATTGAAGAGGCCGGCGCGGCGGCTGTGGCAGTTCATGGAAGAACAAGAGAGCAGTACTATTCCGGTAAGGCGGATTGGGACATTATCCGTAAGGTAAAAGACGCGGTGTCTATTCCGGTTATTGGAAATGGAGATGTGACATCCGGGGCAAAGGCCATTGCTATGCGGGAACAGACAGGCTGCGATGGAGTTATGATTGCCAGAGGCGCACAGGGGAATCCATGGATTTTTTCGGAATTGCTTTTGTATGAGAAAACAGGAGAGATTCCACCACGTCCATCGGTGGATGAAATTCGAAATACTATGCTGCGGCATGCACAGCTGCAGATAAAGTATAAAGGAGAATTTTGTGGAATTCGGGAGATGAGGAAACACGTGGCATGGTATACAAAAGGACTGCATGGGTCGGCACGTTTGCGAGAACAGATCAATGCGGTGGAAAGCTATGAAGAACTGGAAAAAATCTTGACAGTATTATAAGGATTAGGTATAATATACAAATTGCGAAATATAATTGAGACAGAATAGAAAGCATGTTTTCAACAGAGGAAAGAGATTGAAAATATGAGGGATTTTGAATATATTTACAAGGAGGAAACACTATCATGGCAGAAGCAAAGAAACGTTTACTCACTTATGCCGGATTAAAAGCATTGGAGGACGAACTGGAGAACTTGAAAGTTGTCAAACGTAAAGAGGTTGCCGGTAAGATTAAAGAGGCAAGAGAACAGGGCGACTTATCTGAGAATGCAGAGTATGATGCTGCAAAAGATGAACAGCGTGATATTGAGGCAAGAATTGAAGAATTGGAAGGGATTTTGAAGAATGCAGAAGTTGTAGTTGAAGACGAAGTTGATCTGGATAAGATTAATGTCGGATGTACAATTAAAGTATTCGATGTGACATTTGATGAAGAAATGGAATTCAAGATTGTTGGTTCTACAGAGGCAAACAGTCTGGAAGGAAAGATTTCCAACGAATCACCGGTAGGACAGGCGTTGATGGGCAAGAAAATCGGTGATGTGGTAGATGTTGAGACACAGGCTGGAGTGATTCAGTATAAGGTATTGGATATCAGCCGTTCTTTATAAAAGACAGCAGAGGAATTGACAGAATCGTAAGTTGCAGACCCCTTAATTGTGTTAAGGGGTCTGTGTTACATTGCCGGATGACGGTAATTAATAGAGTGTTTTATATTCAGGAAGGAGAAATGAGAACAAATGGGCGAGCAGAAAAATGCACAGCAAAAGAACACACAAGAACCTGATTTGAATCAGCTTAGAAAGGTTCGCCGGGAAAAACTGGCTGATCTTCAGGCAAATGGAAAGGATCCATTCGTAATTACGAAATACGAGCAGACACATCACAGTCAGGAAATCAAAGAAAACTTTGAGGAATTAGAAGGAAAACAAGTATCAATTGCCGGACGTATGATGTCCAAGCGTGTAATGGGAAAAGCTTCTTTCTGTAATGTACAGGATCTTCAGGGGAATATTCAGTCTTATGTTGCAAGAGACAGCATAGGAGAAGAGTCCTATAAGGACTTCAAAAAATTTGATGTGGGTGATGTTATCGGAATTAGAGGAGAAGTATTCCGTACAAAGACTGGAGAAATGTCTATTCATGCGGAAGAAGTTACATTGCTTTCCAAGAGTTTGCAGATCCTTCCTGAGAAATATCATGGATTGACCAATACAGATTTGCGGTATCGTCAGAGATATGTAGATTTGATTATGAATCCGGACGTAAAAGATACATTTGTAAAGCGTTCTAAAATCTTAAGAGCAATCCGTACGTATTTGGATGGTCAGGGATTCATGGAAGTGGAAACTCCGATGCTGGTAGCAAATGCAGGTGGAGCAGCGGCGAGACCGTTTGAAACACATTTCAATGCTTTAAACGAAGATCTGAAACTGAGAATTTCTCTTGAACTGTATCTGAAGAGACTCATTGTCGGAGGAATGGAACGTGTTTATGAGATTGGACGCGTATTCCGTAACGAAGGTCTGGATACGAGACATAATCCAGAGTTTACATTGATGGAGCTGTACCAGGCATATACAGATTATCATGGTATGATGGATCTGACAGAGAATTTATATCGCTTTGTAGCACAGGAAGTGCTGGGTACTACACATATTGTATACAAAGGTGTTGAGATTGATCTTGGAAAACCATTTGAGCGTATCACAATGGTAGATGCGGTTAAAAAGTATGCAGGTGTTGACTGGAATGAAGTTCATACATTGAAAGAAGCGAGAGCTCTTGCAAAAGAACATCATGTAGAGTATGAAGAGCGCCATAAAAAGGGCGATATTTTAGCATTGTTCTTCGAAGAATTTGCAGAAGAACATTTGATTCAGCCTACATTTGTTATGGATCATCCAATTGAGATTTCACCATTAACAAAGAAAAAACCGGAAAATCCGGAGTATGTAGAACGTTTCGAGTTCTTTATGAATGGATGGGAAATGGCAAATGCTTACTCAGAGCTTAACGATCCAATTGATCAGAGAGAGCGTTTCCGTGCACAGGAAGAACTTCTTGCACAGGGAGACGAAGAGGCAAATACAACAGATGAAGACTTTATGAATGCACTGGAGATTGGTATGCCGCCAACAGGTGGTATCGGATACGGCATCGATAGAATGTGTATGTTGTTAACAGGGGCAGAAGCAATCCGTGATGTATTACTCTTCCC
>Kit_p2__coassemble_1847_pt1 | contig 13568 bp, 10 predicted proteins | sample Kit_p2__metabat2_high_PE_017 | metagenome-assembled genome bin Kit_p2 | reverse complement strand
ATATTTCTCTGGAATATAAGAAAAATAATGACATAGAGGATGCATTAAAAAAACAAAATGCATTTTTATGGCCTAGGGCATTTTTTGCAGAAAGTTCTACACAAGTGGTAGTAGATGTTACATATGATGAGAAGGCATTGAATCAGAAAATCGATGAACTTCAATCGGTAACAGTGGAGCAGATACCGGCGATAAACGCATATCCAAAGTATGATGGGGAGAAGTTTGTTGTGGAACCGGAACAGCTGGGAACCGCAGTGGACATGGAAGTTTTGCAAAAGAAGATTCATGAAGCGATTTCATCCTTTCAGCCGGAACTTTACATGGAAAAGGAAAAATGTTATGCGCTTCCAAAATATACTTCTGAATCAAAGGAAGTAGAAGCGGCATGCACAGCAATGAATCAATATTTAAAAGCAAATATTACCTACACTATGGATGAAAATGTGATTGTAGATAAGGAATTGATTTCTACATGGTTGACAGTAGATGATGAGATGCAGGTTATTTTCAATGAAAATGCTGTTAAAGAATGGCTGTCTGCTTTTGGTGAGAAATACGATACAATGGGTGGGACAAGAACCATTACTAGCCCTTGGGGGAAAACTGCAGAAGTAAGCGGTGGAGACTACGGTTGGTCAATCGACGAAGATACAGAGTTTGCTGCGTTGACAGCCAGCATTAAAAATGGTGAAGTCGTTACAAAGGAGCCGGCATATTATGATGGCGGAACAGCGGCGTCTCATGGACCACAGGATTGGGGAAGTACCTATCTGGAAGTGGATTTGTCTGCGCAGCATATGTGGTTTATTGTTGACGGAGCAGTTGCTCTCGAGACAGATGTTGTAACAGGAGAGCCGATTCCTGCTAAGGAAACTACGCAAGGGGTTTGGTTTGTAAAAGAAATGCAACAAAATAAGACGTTAGTCGGAGATATTGTGCCCAGCACCGGAAAACCGGAATACGAAACTCCAGTTGCCTATTGGATGCGTATTACTTGGTCGGGTATCGGATTTCATGATGCTACATGGCAATCGGCATTTGGTGGCACACTGAATCAAATTCCAGGTGTAGGCTCACATGGATGTATTAATATGCCGTATGATAAGGCAGGAGCATTGTATAATATGCTGCCAATGGGAACACCGGCAATTGTTCATTATTAAATTTGCAATAATGCAATAAAAGAGGAAAGAGGAAATTATGTACGAAATTATAAAAAAGGATGGAATGGCAAAACGTGGACGTCTGCATACTGTTCATGGAACGATCGAGACACCGGTTTTTATGAATGTGGGAACAGTTGCTGCGATCAAGGGTGCTGTGTCTACGGATGATCTGCGTCAAATTAAAACACAGGTAGAATTGTCCAATACTTATCATTTACATGTGCGAACCGGAGATCGTGTAATCAAACAGTTAGGCGGACTCCACAAGTTTATGAATTGGGATCGACCAATCCTGACAGATTCCGGTGGATTTCAGGTATTTTCCCTTGCGGGACTGAGAAAAATCAAAGAAGAAGGAGTGCATTTTCATTCCCATATAGATGGAAGGAAAATTTTTATGGGGCCGGAAGAGAGTATGCAGATTCAGTCTAATCTGGCATCGACAATTGCAATGGCATTTGATGAATGTCCGTCCAGTGTAGCAGAACGGGCATATATTGAGCAGTCAGTAGCAAGAACAACAAGATGGTTGAAACGATGTAAAGCAGAAATGGAGCGACTGAACAGTCTAACGGATACGATTAATCAAAAGCAGTTGTTGTTTGGAATTAATCAGGGCGGTGTCTATGAAGATATACGTGTTGAGCATGCGCGTCAGATTGCAGCTTTGGACCTGGATGGATATGCAGTTGGTGGTTTAGCAGTAGGTGAAAGCCATGAAGATATGTATCGTATTTTAGATGCGGTTGTACCGGAACTTCCGGAAAATAAACCGACATATCTGATGGGAGTCGGAACACCTGCAAATATACTGGAAGGTGTTGACCGCGGAGTTGATTTTTTTGACTGTGTATATCCAACAAGAAATGGAAGACATGGGCATGTATATACCAACCATGGAAAACTGAATTTATTCAATGCTAAGTATGAATTAGATGAGCGGCCAATAGAAGAAGGGTGTCAGTGCCCGGCATGCAGAAGTTACAGCAGAGCATACATCAGACATTTATTAAAGGCTAAAGAAATGTTAGGTATGCGTCTTTGTGTTTTACATAATTTATATTTCTATAATACGATGATGGAAGAGATTCGCGAAGCGATTGAGGTAGGTTGTTATAAGGATTATAAGAAGAAAAAATTAGAAGGTGTGCTTCAAAAGAATTGAGTTTATATATATTTAAGCAAAAATATGTTGAAGAAAGTACAAGGGTTGTGTATAATGTATAATATTGCTTAAAGAAGTAGTTAGGAGGAAGTAACATGTATGGTTTATTAGCTTCAGGCGGTGGCAGTATGATTACTATTATTTTAGTTTATGCAGTAATCCTCGGAGGAATGTGGTTCCTTTTGATGCGTCCGCAAAAGAAAGAGCAAAAAAGAATTCAGGCAATGCTTTCCACAATGGAAGTTGGAGATACTGTTCTGACAACAAGTGGATTTTACGGTGTAATCATTGATATTACAGACGAAGACGTAATTGTTGAGTTTGGTAATAATAAGAACTGCCGTATCCCGATGCAGAAAGCAGCAATCGCACAGTTGGAAAAACCAAGTGCTGAATAATTTGAGTGTAAAGAACCGGAGGCGTTATAGCTTCCGGTTTTTTCTAAAATGTTTTGGTGATGTTGCTTTGAAATCTAAAAATGCAAAAAAAACAAAACACTTTCACGTATTAAAGGGTTGAAATGTGTTTGGAAATAGGGTATTATAAATAGAAAAGTTTTGGGAATAAGGAAGGATGAGGCAGAGATGAAGCTGAATATTGGGGTGATCAAAGGAGATGGGATAGGTCCAGAGATTGTAACAGAAGCCATGAAAGTATTGGATAAGGTTGGAACATTATACGGTCATGAGTTTCAGTATACGCAGCTTCTAATGGGAGGGGCTTCCATTGATGTTCATGGTGTTCCGTTGACAGAAGAGACGATTCAACTGGCCAAGGAAAGTGATGCTGTATTGATGGGTTCGATAGGCGGGGATGCTAAGACATCACCTTGGTATCAGTTAGAACCTTCGAAGAGACCGGAGGCTGGTCTTCTTCAGATTAGAAAAGAATTGAATCTGTTTGCAAATTTGCGTCCGGCAGTACTGTATGATGAGTTGAAGGAGGCATGTCCTCTGAAAGAGGAAATCACAGAGGGTGGATTTGACATGATGATTATGCGTGAACTGACTGGGGGACTCTATTTCGGGTCACGCGCTACGGAAGAAATTGATGGAGTTTTAACTGCTTGTGATTCGCTTACATACAATGAAAATGAGATTCGAAGGATTGCAAGAAGAGCATTTGATATTGCAATGAAACGGCGGAAAAAGGTGACTAGTGTTGATAAAGCAAATGTATTAGATTCTTCCAGATTGTGGAGAAAAATCGTAGAAGAAGTTGCCGAGGATTATCCGGAAGTAAAACTTGAGCATATGCTGGTTGATAATTGTGCAATGCAGCTGGTAAAAGATCCGGGACAGTTTGATGTGATTTTGACAGAAAACATGTTTGGAGATATTTTGTCAGATGAAGCAAGTATGGTTACTGGTTCGATTGGTATGCTTGCATCGGCAAGTTTGAATGAGACGAAGTTTGGATTGTATGAGCCGAGTGGAGGCTCAGCTCCTGATATCGCAGGGAGAGGAATTGCAAATCCGATAGCAACGATTCTTTCAGCAGCAATGATGTTGCGGTTTTCTTTTGATTTGGATAAGGAAGCAAGCGCAGTTGAAGAGGCAATCGAAAGCGTATTGAAAGAAGGATATCGGACAATTGACATTATGTCAGAAGGAAAAATACAGATTGGTACTTCTGAAATGGGTGATAAAATCTGTAGCCGTATAATATAATCAGGAAAGTGAGGATATAACCATGAGAAGTGATACAGTTACAAAGGGAATGCAGCAGGCACCTCATCGCTCGCTGTTCCATGCATTGGGAATGACACAGGAAGAATTGGACAGACCGTTGATTGGTGTTGTTTGTTCTTATAATGAAATTGTTCCAGGACATATGAATCTGGATAAGATTTGTGATGCTGTAAAAATGGGTGTTGCAATGGCAGGAGGAACTCCAATCATGGTTCCTGCAATTGCAGTTTGTGATGGAATTGCAATGGGACATATTGGAATGAAGTATTCACTGGTGACAAGAGATTTGATTGCAGATTCTACAGAGGCTCTTGCAATGGCACATCAGTTTGATGGATTGGTAATGATTCCAAATTGCGATAAAAATGTACCGGGACTATTAATGGCGGCTGCCAGAGTTAATATTCCGACAGTATTTGTCAGTGGCGGTCCAATGCTTGCAGGGCGTGTGAAAGGGCAGAAGAGAAGTTTGTCTAGCATGTTTGAAGCGGTAGGCTCTTATGCTGCTGGAACGATGACAGAAGAGGATGTATGTGAATTTGAAAATAAAGTATGTCCGACATGTGGCTCCTGTTCTGGAATGTACACAGCGAATAGTATGAACTGCCTGACAGAAGCCCTTGGTATGGGATTACCGGGAAATGGTACGATACCTGCAGTTTATTCTGCCAGAATCCAGCTTGCGAAACATGCGGGGATGCAAGTGATGGAAATGGTAAAAAACAATATCCGTCCAAGAGATATAATGACAGAAGATGCAATTTTAAATGCATTAACAGTAGATATGGCGCTTGGATGTTCTACAAATAGTATGTTGCATTTACCAGCCATTGCTCATGAGATTGGAATGGATTTTGAGATTGATTTCGCTAATGGAATCAGTGAAAAAACGCCGAATTTGTGCCATCTTGCGCCTGCCGGACCGACTTATATGGAAGATTTGAATGAGGCAGGCGGTGTTTCTGCAGTAATGAACGAACTGAATAAGCTGGGATTGCTACATACAGAATGTATGACCGTTACTGGAAAAACGGTCGGAGAAAATATTGCAAAAGCGAAAAATCTGAATCCGGAAGTTATTCGTCCGGTTGAAAATCCATATAGTACAACCGGTGGTCTTGCAGTCTTAAAGGGGAATCTTGCTCCAGATGGAAGTGTAGTAAAGCGTTCTGCGGTTGTGGAAGAAATGTTAGTACATGAGGGACCGGCAAGAATTTTTGAATGTGAAGAAGATGCTATAGAAGCAATCAAAGGTGGAAAAATTAACCCAGGAGATGTGGTTGTTATTCGATATGAAGGACCAAAAGGTGGACCGGGAATGCGAGAGATGTTGAATCCGACTTCTGCGATCGCAGGAATGGGATTAGGATCTTCGGTTGCATTGATTACAGATGGTCGTTTCAGTGGTGCATCCAGAGGTGCGTCAATTGGGCATGTGTCACCGGAAGCAGCAGTGGGAGGCCCAATTGCGCTTGTGGAAGAAGGCGATTTGATCCGAATCAATATTCCGGAATTGAAACTGGAGATTGCTGTATCTGATGAGGAACTTACAGAGAGAAGAAAAAAATGGCAGCCAAGAGAACCGAAAGTAACGACTGGATATTTGGCAAGATATGCATCCATGGTGACCTCAGGAAATCGTGGAGCAATCTTAGAAATACCAAAGAATCAATAGGAGGAAGGCTCATGCAGTTAACAGGAGCAGAAATAGTAATCGAATGTTTGAAAGAGCAGGGAGTGGATACTGTTTTCGGATATCCGGGCGGTGCGATTTTAAATGTTTATGATGCTTTATATAAGCATAGTGGAGAAATTCGGCATATCTTGACCTCACATGAACAGGGGGCATCTCATGCTGCAGATGGATATGCGCGCGCAACAGGAAAAGTTGGTGTTTGTTTTGCAACCAGTGGCCCGGGAGCGACAAATCTGGTAACTGGAATTGCGACTGCATATATGGATTCGATCCCGATTGTTGCGATTACATGTAATGTTGGCGTTTCACTTCTTGGAAAAGATAGTTTTCAGGAAATTGATATTACCGGAATTACGATGCCGATTACCAAACATAATTTTATTGTAAAGGATATTACAAAACTGGCAGATACGATTCGAAAAGCATTTGAAATTGCTCGCAGCGGACGACCTGGACCGGTATTGATTGATATACCAAAAGATATCACTGCTGCAAAAACAAATTACGAATGCGCTAAAATCGAGCCGTATTTTCCGGATACGTCTAATATTTCTGAAAGTGAAGTTGAGACAGCGGTTGCAATGATTAAAAAGGCGAAACGCCCATATATTTTTGTTGGTGGAGGTGCAGTTTTATCTGATTCCAGCGATGAATTGATGGAGTTTGTTAATAAAGTAGATGCACCGGTTACAGATTCCTTGATGGGAAAAGGAGCTTTTCCGGGAACGGACCATCGCTATACTGGAATGCTTGGTATGCATGGGACCAAGGCATCAAATTATGGAGTGAGCAGTTGCGACTTACTAATTGTTATTGGAGCTAGATTTAGTGACCGCGTAACTGGAAATACAAAGACTTTTGCAAAAAAAGCAAAGATCCTGCAGTTTGATGTCGATCCTGCAGAGATGAATAAAAATGTAATGATTACTGCCGGAGTTGTTGGAGATATCAAGGAAGTGTTGAAAAAAATCAATACGAAACTAGAACCACAGTCTCATACAGAGTGGGTAGAAATGGTAGAGGGATACAAGAAAGATTATCCATTGAAATATCATCCAGAAGGTTTGAGCGGACCATTTGTGGTAGAGGAAATTTATAAACAGTCCAAAGGAGATGCAGTAATTGTAACAGAGGTAGGACAGCATCAGATGTGGGCGGCACAGTATTATAAATATACAAAGGCGCGTACATTGTTGACTTCCGGAGGTCTTGGAACAATGGGATATGGGCTTGGTGCATCTATTGGTGCTAAGGTGGGATGTCCGGAGAAAACGGTTGTAAATATTGCTGGAGACGGCTGTTTCCGTATGAATATGAATGAGATTGCGACAGCAGTCCGGCATCAGATCCCGATTATAGAAGTTGTTATTAACAATCATGTACTTGGAATGGTTCGTCAGTGGCAGAACTTATTTTATGAACAGCGTTATTCAGCGACTATCCTAAACGATGGGGTTGATTTTGTAAAACTTGCTGAGGCTATGGGAGCAGTAGGAATACGTGCTACAACGCGAGAAGAATTTAAAGAGGCATTTGCAAAAGCACTTACATTGCAACGTCCGGTTTTGATTGATTGTCAGATTGATTGTGACGACAAAGTTTGGCCAATGGTAGCACCGGGAGCTGCTATCAGTGATGTGTTTGATGAAGAAGACTTGAAACAGAAAAAATAAAATATGAGGAGGAAGAAGATATGAGCAGAGTATATAATTTTTCTGCCGGTCCTGCAGTGCTTCCAGAAGAAGTACTGAAAGAAGCTGCAGAAGAAATGATGGATTATCACGGAACAGGAATGTCAGTGATGGAGATGAGTCATCGCTCCAAAGCATTTGAAGAAATTATTGAAACAGCAGAAACAGATTTACGTGAGTTGTTAAATATTCCGGATAATTATAAAGTATTATTTTTGCAGGGAGGAGCATCACAGCAGTTTGCGATGATTCCCATGAATTTGATGAAGAATAAAGTGGCAGATTATATTATTACAGGTCAGTGGGCAAAAAAAGCTGCTCAGGAAGCTGAGAAATATGGTAAGGTAAATCGTGTTGCATCTTCAGCAGATAAAACATTTTCTTATATTCCGGATTGCTCTGATCTTCCAATATCTGAAGATGCCGATTATGTTTATATTTGTGAGAATAATACAATTTACGGAACAAAGTATAAACAACTTCCAAATACAAAGGGAAAACTGCTGGTATCAGATGTATCATCTTGTTTCCTGTCAGAGCCGATGGACGTCAGTAAGTATGGAATTGTATACGGAGGAGTGCAGAAGAACATTGGACCTGCAGGTGTTGTAATTGTGATTATCCGTGAAGATTTGATTACTGAGGATGTACTTCCGGGAACACCTACAATGCTTACATATAAAACACATGCAGATGCAAAATCATTGTATAATACACCGCCGGCATATGGTATCTATATCTGTGGAAAAGTATTTAAATGGTTAAAATCAATGGGCGGATTGGAAGCAATGAAAGAGCACAATGAAAAAAAAGCAAAGTTATTGTATGATTTTCTGGATCAGAGTAAATTGTTTAAAGGAACTGTTGTAGCGGAAGATCGTTCGTTGATGAATGTACCGTTTGTAACCGGAGATGCGGAGTTAGATGCAAAATTTGTAAAAGAGGCAAAAGAGGCAGGGCTTGAGAATTTGAAAGGACACAGGAGTGTTGGCGGAATGCGTGCAAGTATATACAATGCAATGCCGTATGAAGGTGTTGAAGCTCTTGTTGCATTTATGAAGAAGTTTGAGGAGGCGAATTTGTAAGATGTATCGTTATCATTGCCTGAATCCGATTGCCCAGACGGGAATCGAACTTTTTGATGAGAATTATACCAAAACAGAAACTATAGATGAGGCAGATGCAGTTCTGGTTCGGAGCGCCGGAATGCATGAAATGAAGTTTGATAAGAATTTAAAAGCAATTGCAAGAGCAGGAGCAGGTGTTAATAATATTCCGTTAGAACAATGTGCTGAAAACGGAATTGTAGTATTTAATACACCGGGGGCAAATGCGAATGGTGTAAAAGAGCTTGTGATAGCTGGAATGCTTCTGGCAGCCAGAGATGTAATTGGAGGCATAAACTGGGTACAGGAACATGAAGAAGACGGAAATCTTGCTAAAGCGGCTGAAAAAGCAAAGAAAGCGTTTGCAGGAACAGAGTTGGATGGCAAGAAATTAGGTGTAATCGGGCTGGGAGCAATTGGAGTTCTTGTTGCAAATGCGGCAGTGCATCTGGGGATGGAGGTATACGGATATGATCCGTATGTTTCTGTAGATGCAGCATGGAGATTGTCCAGAAATATCCATCATGCAAAAACGGTGGATGAGTTGTATAAAGATTGCGACTATATTACAATTCATGTGCCAGCACTTCCGGATACAAAAGGGATGATTAATAAAGATGCGATCAGTTTAATGAAAAAAGGTGTTGTTGTTCTGAATTTTGCTCGTGATGTCCTTGTGGATAGTGAAGCAATGGTAGACGCCCTTGTATCCGGTACAGTAAAACGGTATGTAACAGATTTTCCGACACCGGAAATCGCAGGGGTAAAGGGCGCGATAGTAATTCCTCATCTTGGAGCATCTACAGAGGAATCAGAAGAAAACTGTGCGAGAATGGCAGTAAAAGAGTTAAGAGATTATCTGGAAAATGGAAATATTAAGAATTCTGTTAACTATCCGGCATGTGATATGGGAGTGAAAGAAGCAGGAAACAGAATTACGATTTTACATAAAAATATTCCAAATATGATTGGTCAGCTGACGGCGGTATTAGCACAGGAAAATATGAACATTTCCCTGATGACAAATAAGAGCCGAAAAGAATATGCGTATACAATGATTGATGTAGAGGCAGAAGTACCGGAGGCTGTAGAGAAAAAACTGGAAACAATTGAAGGAGTACTAAAAGTACGTGTTATAAAATAGAATTGGAAATGAAAAAGGGAAAGGAATTTCGGGGTGAAATTCCTTTCCCTTTTTAGCAAAATTGTTTTGGTGTAATGGACTTTCTTAATTTAACACATTAAAACGAAAAAGGTATTGACATAGTTCGTATAATTGTATACAATTATACACGAATTCAAAATGCACAAATGTGATTAACAGGAGGAAGCAATCATGGAAAATCGAAAAGTTTTTTTTAACTATCATACGAATTTATTAGAATTGGAAGAGCATATGTATCCGCTTGTGGACGTAAAGACACCAAACACGTTCCGCAATTTGTTTCGGTATGATGAAATTCCGAAAATTGCTTTCAATGATCGTATTGTTCCACATCATATGCCGGATGAGATCTGGATTACAGATACGACGTTCCGCGACGGTCAGCAGTCCAGAGCTCCATATACAACAGAGCAGATTGTTACTATTTATGACTATTTTCACAAACTGGGTGGACCAAATGGGAAGATACGTCAGTGTGAATTTTTCTTATATAGTAAAAAAGACAGAGATGCAGTGTATAAATGCATGGAAAAAGGTTATGAATTTCCTGAAATAACAAGTTGGATCCGAGCGAGTAAGAAGGATTTTGAACTTGTTAAAGAGATAGGGTTAAAAGAAACAGGGATACTCGTAAGTTGTTCTGATTATCACATTTTTTATAAATTGAAAATGACCAGACGGGAAGCAATGGAACATTACCTTTCTATTGTAAGAGAGTGTATGGAAACAGGGATACGCCCGAGATGTCATTTGGAAGATATTACGCGTTCTGATATTTATGGTTTTGTGATTCCGTTTTGTCTCGAACTGATGAAATTGATGGAAGAATACCAGGTTCCGGTTAAGATACGTGTTTGTGATACAATGGGATATGGTGTGAATTATCCGGGGGCAGTGATTCCACGTTCAATTCCGGGGATTATTTATGGAATAATGGTCCATGCAGGTGTGCCTAGTGAATTAATTGAATTTCATGGTCACAATGATTTTTATAAAGCGGTCAGCAATTCTACTACTGCTTGGCTCTATGGCGCCAGTGGAGTAAATTGTTCTTTGTTTGGAATCGGAGAGAGAACCGGAAATACCCCATTAGAAGCAATGGTGTTTGAGTATGCGCAGCTTCGCGGAACTTTAGATGGTATGGATACGACAGTGATTACAGAACTGGCAGAATATTATGAAAAAGAGATTGGATATCGTGTACCATCACGTACTCCATTTGTAGGAAAAAATTTTAATGTAACAAGAGCAGGAATTCATGCGGATGGAATGTTGAAAAATGAGGAAATCTACAATGTGTTTGATACAGAGAAGTTTTTGAATAGACCGGCGATGGTGGCAATATCAAATACTTCAGGAGTTGCAGGAATTGCTTATTGGATCAACACATATTATAAATTGCCAAAAGATAAACAGGTGGACAAGAATTCAGATCTTGTCAGGGCAGTAAAGGCCTGGGTTGATAAAGAATATGAAGAAGGTCGTATTACAGTCTTGACAGATGAGGAATTAGTTGAGAAAATAAATAGTATATGTGAGATGCTGCATATAACATTGTAACAGGAGGCTGTGTAGTAGAATGGAAGAATACCAGGAACATTCGCTAAGCAACCGAGTCTTTCAGAAGATTCGGGATAATATTTTAAATGGCGTTTATAAAGAGCAGGATGAGCTTCGTGAAAATACGATCGGCAAAGAGCTTGGAGTCAGCAGAACTCCTGTCAGAGAAGCGCTTCGTCAGCTGGAGCTGGAAGGATTGGTTACAATTGTTCCGAACAAAGGAGCTTATGTAACCGGGATTACAGCAAAGGATGTCCGGGATATTTATACGGCACGGTCTTTGTTGGAGGGATTGTGTGCCCGTTGGGCAACAGAACATATTACAGAAGAGCAGTTGGATGAACTAGAAGAGATTGTTCTTCTTTCAGAGTTCCATATGAAGAAAGAAGGACACAATAATACAGAGCAGATTGCAATTTTGGATGGCAGATTCCATGCAGTTTTATATGAGGCTTCAAACAGTCGGATTTTGGGACATGTATTAACTGATTTTCACAGATATGTACAAATGGCAAGAAAGTCTTCGATTGTATCAGAGGAGCGTGCGCGAAAGTCGATTCGCGAGCATAAGCAGATTTTACGTGCTATCCGGGATAAAGATGCAGACTTGGCAGAACAGCTTGCGAATGAACATATTTTACATGTAATGCAGAATTTGAAAAAGCAAGGATTTGGTCAGGAATAGCAATTGAAATGAGGGGGCCGGTTTGGAAATCGTATAAGTATGTTAGAATCAGGAGGAGTTTGACAATGGAAAAAATCAAAATGACAACACCACTCGTGGAGATGGACGGCGATGAAATGACAAGGATTCTCTGGAAGATGATTAAAGAAAATCTTCTGGAGCCATATATTGAGCTGAATACAGAGTACTATGACCTTGGACTGGAACATAGAAATGAAACAGATGATCAGGTGACTGTTGATTCTGCTAATGCTACAAAAAAGTATAAGGTTGCAGTAAAATGCGCAACAATTACTCCAAATGCAGCGCGTATGGATGAATATGATCTGAAAGAAATGTGGAAGAGTCCTAATGGAACGATTCGTGCAATTCTGGATGGAACGGTATTTCGTGCTCCAATTGTAGTAAAAGGAATTGAACCATGTGTGAAGAATTGGAAGAAACCAATTACAATTGCAAGACATGCTTATGGTGATGTATATAAAGGATCAGAAATGAAAATTCCTTCTGCTGGTAAAGTTGAACTGGTCTATACTGCTGAAGACGGAAGTGAGACAAGAGAGTTGGTACATAATTTTGCAGGTCCTGGAATTGTGCAGGGAATGCATAATATTAACAATTCCATTGAAAGTTTTGCAAGAAGCTGTTTCAACTATGCATTAGATACGAAGCAGGATCTTTGGTTTGCAACAAAAGATACAATATCGAAAAAGTATGATCATACGTTTAAAGATATTTTCCGGGAAATCTATGATGCTGAATATGCGGAGCAGTTTAAGGCAGCAGGAATCGAATACTTCTATACTTTGATTGATGATGCGGTAGCACGTGTCATGAAGTCAGAGGGAGGATATATCTGGGCTTGCAAGAACTATGATGGAGATGTAATGAGTGATATGGTATCTTCTGCTTTTGGTTCTCTTGCAATGATGACTTCAGTTTTGGTATCTCCGGATGGATATTATGAATACGAAGCAGCCCATGGAACTGTACAGCGTCATTATTATAAACATTTAAAGGGCGAAGAGACTTCTACAAACTCTGTGGCAACTATTTTTGCATGGACAGGAGCACTTCGTAAACGTGGAGAATTAGATGGCAATCAGGAATTGATGGAATTCGCTGATAAGCTAGAGAAGGCTACAATTGATACGATTGAAGCCGGAGAAATGACAAAAGATCTTGCTTTGATCACTACAATCGAAAATCCAAAAGTATTAAACAGTGAAGAGTTTATCAAAGCAATTGCATCCCGGCTGTAAGAAAAGAAAACAGGACGGTCTTCCTCTGTAGTAGGATGGAAGGCGGTCCTGTTATTTGTATGCGCGTGTTTTATTCGGCGAGTTCTTCCCATTTTTCGTATAAAAGTTCTAACTCAGAATTATTTTGATCCTTTTCAATTGCAAGCTCCTGGCATCTTACAGAATTTGTGTATATTTCTTCAAGGGTCATTTGCTCATCAATTTCTTGATTGCGTTCTTCTAGAGAAGCAATTCGTTCTTCGGTCTTTTTTAATTCATTTTTTCGCTTTCGTTCTCTTGCCTGCTGTTCTTTTTGTTCTTGCCAACTGGCTTTTGAATCGGATGTAACTGTAGAGTTTGTTGGTTCAAAATTTTTCGATTGAGTGTTTGATAAAACTT
>Kit_p2__coassemble_1836_pt1 | contig 13656 bp, 14 predicted proteins | sample Kit_p2__metabat2_high_PE_017 | metagenome-assembled genome bin Kit_p2 | reverse complement strand
ACCATGCTTCGTACGTTCGATCATGGTAAACAGTATTCAATTAAACTTCCTATCGTAAGTACAAGATATTTTCTTGTCTATAAATAATATACCGCATACGAGACGGTTTGTCCATGCGTTTTTGACTGGTGAATTGATTAATTCTTATTATGGAAATCTGAAAATAATTTTTCAAATACGGACATAACCGGTGGATGGACCTGCACCGACCTTTGCGATATACCCACTCTTAACTAAATCTGTCAGTGTTCTTTCCACGGTAACCTTACTTATGTCAGGGCATAGTTCCATAATTTCCTTCTTCGTTATCTTACCGACCTTATTATCAATCACCGCCTTAATCCTATCCGGCTTGGAAAGATTATGGTACTTCAAATGTTCTACACGGCTTTCAAATTCATTGTATGCTTTCAGCATAATACCTAAATAATACTTAACAAAAGGCTCATAACTGTTTTCACCCTCATGCCAACCGACAGAACTTGCTTGAAGAGCTTCATAATATGTTTCTTTCGTTTTTTCAATCAGCATTTCCATGCTGACATACTTTCCAACGATATATCCAGCCTTATAGAGCAACAATAAAGTCAACAGACGGCTCCAGAAATAATTCCTGTTTACCTTTATGCTCATGAATACTGCCAATCATCTGAACAATTTCAGGTGTCAACAACTTCGCAGGATTTGTAATATAATCAAAATTTCTCATTGAAATCTCCTTCATTTTGAATTTATCTCCATCATTTTAATGCTAAATGATGGAGATTTCAATAGATTTGATGGAGATAGATTCTCCATATGCACAATAAATATACTCATTTGGATATAGAATTTATTACTTCATCGTCTTCGCCAGTGAATTGAGCAACGCCCGCATCTCCGGATTAGCCAATACTTTTGCCAGAAGTTCCGGATCGACTTCATCAACAACAGGTGCATTATTATTTTCCTGCTGTACATGCATTTGTGGATCCAGATTCTTTTTCTCATAAAATGCTTCTTCAAAAAGCTCTGCATTTTTCCTTCGGTCATCATCCAGAATATGAGAGTACACATCCGTAACCATATTGACCTGCGCATGACCGGAATCGCCCTGTACCGCCTTGATGTCTCCACCATTCAGTTTCAGCTTATAAGTAACACTGCTATGACGAAAACTGTGAAATACAACCGGTGGGAGATTATAGTCCTCGATCAGTTTCTTTAAAGGGCCACGGATTGCTCCATCTCCGAGAGGAAGACCAAAGGTACTTACCTTTCGTGTACTTTTTTTCCTGAAATATGTTCTATTGCTATTTCAACCAGTTGAACGCCTTTAATTCCCATTTTAATTTCTTCTTCAACTTCTTCCGCCGAAGGATAGTATTTGAGTGCAAATTTTCTTACTTTTTCTTCAGTAATTCTAACGTCATCAATCAATCTTGCCCTGCCGAATATCACGCAGCTTGAAACATGATAAGCCCAATCTCCGTCATCCACATAACCGTCGTTCCAAGTGGTTAAACATACTTTGCCATTGTTCTTAATGGAATCTATCTTATGTCCTTTTTTGGCACTATGAAAATAGATTTTGTTTTCTTCCTCGTCATAATAAAAGTTTATCGGAATTGCATAAGGATACCCATTGTCTCCGTTTACCGAAAAAGCGGCTCTCTTATTGTTCCTCAATAATTCTTTTGCTTCTTCTGTTGTAATTTCGTTTTTAATCTTTCTTACCTTTCTAAACATATCATAATCCTCCATAGAATAATTTATTACACGACCTTTTGTATGGTTGTCTGCCTTCTTGCCATATTTTTCCAATTCGCAAATCCATATATATCGTTGGCAAAAAAAGCAACGAAACATACCCCAACGGACATATACGATATATTTTCTGCAACTGCCAATAACCACAAAACAATCAAAATTACATCGTTTGCGGCATACCAAACGGCATAAAACGGACTGCGTTTGAATGTTAAGAACACAGCCATAAAACTTGTTGTTACAGACAGTGTACTCGGTATTAAGTTCGCCGTGTTGAAATATTTCAATACAAAGTAAAATCCCGTTGTTACAGTAATCGCAAGGACTGCCGTAACAATATATTCTTTTGGCTTTAGTATCTGCACTTTTACTTCTGACTTGTTTCCGTTGTAGGGATTCTTCAGCCAGAAAATCAGCGAAAATACTGCCATAGGCATTGTCATTCCCAAATATGTCAGCATCTCGCCGTAATACGAACAGGAAAACGATATAATACCGTAGAGCAGGCTGAAAATCACGGTTAATAACTGTCCCAATGGGTTGCCTTTTGCAATGAAAATCAAAGCGGTTACACCTATTAAGGACGCAATCAAGGAAATATAAGCGCTTCCTCCAAAAATCAAAAAAGACACTAAAATCGATATTACGGAGCCTGTCCACAGTGCGATTTCCACACCTGTGAAATACTTTCTCTTTTTTTCTTCATAACACATTTACAAATAACCTCCCAAAGTTAAGAAAAGCATCCGCATACACATCTTCTAAGACCTAACGATGTGTAAACGAATGCTTGGAAAAGCAATCAAAGGTGCCGTTACAAAAGAAACCGCAGTTAAACCAGAATATGTTGGCGAAGGCTGTCTGGTACTGGAACCAACATGATATTGTCAATATTGGTTGACACATTTATCTCAAAGATATCATTTCCTATGCAGCCAGGCCCAGAGATTGGTAGTATCTCTGACGCTTAATCATAGGAGGAAGCCCACCGTTGGCAGAGCAGATCCTCCTGTTGTTCCAGTAACTGATGAAATATCTCCAAATAAGAACTTTCAGTTCATCCGTGGTCAGGCTTTCCGTATTGTAGCGGTCATAGAGAAGCTCGCTTTTCATTCTGACCCACATGCTTTCACATCGAGCATTATCGTGGCACCTGCCGCCAGCACTGTTATTGTGAATGTTAATGATGTGCCAAAAGGCACATTCCAGAATCATATGCGTTTGCCAAGGTCCTGGACAAGCTGGGATTTTGGCGCATCCCCCTTGCAAATAAAAGAGACAAGATGCTGATCTTGTCCCTTATCATTTATTGTTTCTTTATTCTGATATTGAAAAATTCTTTGAGCCCTTTCGGAAAATTCAAACTCATATGTTTATTAATGCTCCCAGATAAATCTACCGCTCAGAATGTTTTTTTCAGAGTTTCCGTTCCATCTGTTTCGGCCTTCACTATTATCTTTCCTCTTCCGACAGGCCGCACTGCCAGCTGCGCCCTTCCGTAAAATGTGGTATATTCACCTTGTGTGAAATTTTCCGTACTGGTCATAAGTGCACTTCCAAATCCTTGAAGGACTCCTTCTCCCTCCACACTCACTGTGATCTTTCTGTCACAGTCAGTCTTTAATACACCGTTTCTATCTGTAAGGCACACTTCAAAGAACCTGACGTCTCCCCACTCTCCATTTTCTTCACAGATACGGAGCTCCAATTCATCTGAAGCTGTTTCGACACGATATTTCCCGAATTCTTTACCTTCTGCATATAGGATTGCTTCAATATATCCAGGTTGATAGATTGTTTCAAACACAGTAACTCCTGCAAGATCTTTACCTTCTGTTACCTTTCTTACAGGCTTTCGTCCTACACTCTTGCCATTTATGATCAATTCTGCTTCTTCACCGACCCCATACACTTCTACACGAACCGGTTCTCCTTCATGACCTCTCCAGCTCCAACTTGAGACTACATCTGGCCAGGACCAAGGGGTTTTTATAGCTTTTTCTGCCTCACATTTCATATTATACACAGCAAGATAAGGATCTGTCCTGTGTCCGATCATACATTCACGATAATAACTCTGGGGACGGCGATATCCGGTTATATCAAAATCTCCGCAATTTGCTGTTTTATAGGGGAAAACTTCATAAATATCCCCGCTTCGATTAACGGTTCCCCGGTTCCGCCCAATTCCCGGTTCTCCAAGATAATCCCAGGAGGTCCAGGAGAAATCTCCCAGAATAGCAGGGTATTTTTTTACAAGTTCCCAGTTTTTAGCAATATCTTTTGGAAATGTCTCGCTGCCCACGCAGATCCAATCCGTAAAGTTCTCCATATCCAGTAACTGTTTATCCTCCGCATAATTATAACCGACAATATCAAGGATACCACTTGTTTCTTTCGTTGATTCTATCACCGGTTCCGCACACTGCATTTCATTTATCTTATCCATAAAATCAAAGATCACCGTATTGATATCAACTTCTTTTTTCTTCTCCGGTATAGCTGACGGACCTGGTTTTACTGTCAACATGGAATTAATACCTGCTGTAATAAAGCGTGTGGAGTCAAGCAGACGAAATGTATTAGCAAGCTCTCTGCAAATAACTTTCCCATCCAGACGACCCAGTTCACGTATCTCATTTCCGATGGAATACATAACAACACTCGGATGATTAAAACACAGATTTACCAGTGCTTCTGCGGACTGCTTCCAGTCTGTCTCAAAATTCTCACTGAAATCATTTTCCGATTTTCTGTAGTTCCACATATCTGTAAGTTCCGCCATCACCAGCATGCCGTATCTGTCACATGCTGACATGAGTTCCTCACTCATTGGATTATGAGAGCAGCGGACTGCGTTATATCCGGCTTCTTTAAGCATTCGGATTTTTCTGTATTCCGCTTCTTTATACACAGCGCTTCCCAGGATTCCATTATCATGGTGGATACACCCTCCATACATACACACGGTCTTTCCATTGACACAAAATCCTTTTTTTCTGCTGAGGGAAATCATACGGATCCCGGTTTCTGTCTGCACCTCTTCTATCGTTTCTTCTTTCAACAGCTTTACCGTACATCTGTAAATATGAGGATCATCCGGACTCCATAATTTCGGATCATCAACATAAATCCTCCACGATACACGGGTCGTCTCTCTATCTTTTAATGTAACTGCTCTTTTGCTGACAGCCGCGATGTTTCCATTTCCGTCTCGCAGTTCCACCACGGCTTCCACCTCATGAGTGAGCATATCTTCATTACAGATATATAGCTCTGTCTCAAGAACCGCTTCTTCCTCATTGGCAGATATGGTGCTAAACCTTACTTTTCCCGGGCAGAAATGAATCTTTCCTCCCCTGAGTAGATAAACGTTCCTGTATATTCCTGCTCCTGAATACCAACGGGAATCACATGATGAGTCCGCTTCCACCGTGATCAGATTTGTCTCTCCATATTTCAGTAATGCATGAACTTCTATTATAAAACGGTCATAACCGCACCTGTTCCCCCCGGCATAAACTCCGTTGACATATACTCTGGAATTCTTATATATTCCATCGAACTGAAGAGCGATATACTCTCCTTTCCACTCTGACTGTATATAAATCTCTTTTGAATATAGAAGATGTACATTTGGATAAAATCCTTTTTTTCTATCGCCATCTTCTGAACAGTCCAGTCCTATCATCGCATCATGCGGAAGAGTGATCATTTGCCCAGGTATGTCTGCCGCCTTATTCCCAATTGTTTTATATTTAAAGTACCACTCTGAATTAAGCAATATTTTCTTCATTTTGATTTCCCTACTTTTTCCCTAATTCTCTCATTCTTTTATTTTCCTTTTCTACATTCAGGAAAACCAGCACAAGCAGTGTCACAACCGAAGGAATCACAACCGCCAGGATATATCCATAATTAATAACGCTCACTGTAAAAGCCGACTGTGCCTCTGTAGTTCCATTAAACTTTGCAAATTCGAGTAAAATCCCTGTCACTGCTGTTCCAAATCCAGTACCCACTTTCAATCCTACAGAAGAACAGGAATACATCATTCCCGTCACACGTTTTCCGAACTTCAGTGCAGAATAGTCATCAGCAGCAGCAATAAGAGCATTCACTCCGCCTCGCATTGGTGCAGTTCCAGCTGACTTTCCTACAAGACCGATAACAATTGCTATGAAACAGAATTCTGTATTCCCGCCGATGAGCGCCAGAATACCTCCTGCGATTCCAAATACTGCTCCCCAGATTGAGACCCTGCGAATGCCAAATTTTTCTGTAAGCTGTGGTACAAAAAGAAGAATGATCATTGCCGGGATCATACCAACCATGCTCAATGTTCCCAGCAATCCGGCATTGTTCAGTTTATATGTTGTATAATAAATACCAAGACCACTTGTTACTCCACTTGCTAGATACATAACGAGATACCAAACCAGGAGCATAATAAAATATTTATTTTTAAAAAGGAGCTTAACCGACTCTATAAATCCGATCTTATTCTCTTTTTCCGTTTCATTTCCACTTTCCATCAGTTCACTGTCTGATAATTCTTTTACCGCTAAAACAGGAATAAAAAGAAAAACAAAACAGATCAATGAATAGATCAATGACACGATCGTCCATCCGTGCTGTCCCCCGCCAAAATACTCTACCAGGTCAGATGTAAATGTACCGATCAAAATAACAGCCAATCCCGCAAAAATAAAACGGTAACTTCCCAATTGGACACGTTCTTTTTGATTTTTTGTTACGAGTGCAGTTAAAGATGAGTATGCAATATTGCTCATCGTGTAAAATACAACTCCCATAAGTGTATAGGCGATAAATATATACACATACTGCGTGTTCTTTGTAAAACCAGACGGTACGTTAAACAGCAAAAAGGTAAAAAAAGCTACCGGGAAAGCGCTGAGTGCATACCAGAATCTCGCCTTTCCCATTTTACTCTTTGTCCGATCGATAATCCTCCCCATTATAACATCTGATACTCCATCCAAAAATTTAGAAAGCATCATGATAACGCCGATCACTCCTGAGCTTATTCCTAAAGTATTCGTACAGTAGATCATAATAAATGATGCCACAAAGGTCCAACAATAATTAGATCCAAGATCCCCGACTCCGTATCCCACCTTCTGGATAAGGGTTAAATATTTTTTTTCTGACGTATTTTCCATTCCTCTTTTCCACCTTTCTCATAAAATTTGTTAAAATATAGTTTCCGGAAACATATGATAAATGTTAATTTAATACTACTTTTTTCTCCGAAATATCCAATAATAAAAACAGGACACAACCACCACTTTATATCAAAAACGCGCCAAAATACTGCAAAGCACTTTCATACAGATCTCATCCTATAGTATAATAAGCCTAACACAAGAATGGAAATTCGATCAGTCCACCAGAAGGGAGTTCAGAATACATGCACAATACCACTAGTTATCAAAATATGTATCCAGGTCCTCAAAATGCATTCGATATTTATTATTCTGACAGTTCCATATCAGCTCTATATGAGCTAAAATCCCCCTATCTGCTGATAAAAGAAGTATTTGACTATGACAGTGATCTCTTTAAGACATATGCAGAGGCTCCTCACTATTTTTACCAGAATGAGCATGTGCTCTCAGAAACTATTAAAAATTTTTCCCGACGACATCAACACAACTTTTTTGAGATCATGTTTGTAATGAGGGGAAGTACAGAACAAAAGATCGAGGACCAAAAATACCTCTATCACGAAGGACAGTGCTGTCTACTGGATTATTCGGTCCGTCATCGTGAATTACCTTTCCAAAATACCACTCTATACTTTTTAATGCTTTCAGATGATTTTGTTTCTAAATTAATGGCAAATGATCTTTCCATTAACAAGGAAGGGGTCCTCAGCCAAAGACAAAATAAAATATATGACTTTTTTCGAAGATCATTAAACAATCGAGAGAAACAATACCTTGATTTTTATCCAAAAGTTCCTGTTGACAGGATCACTCCTGCGCTGGAAGATCTCTTTGACCGATTATCGGAAGAAAACCAGCATTTTTCTTTCGGAAGTTATGCCGCAGCGCAAGGTATGATATCTAAAATTTTAGGGATAATGCTTGATTACTCTCTTTATACTTCACGTAAAATATCCGTGGACAATAGTAAAGATGAATATTTATTTATACAGATCCAAAGGCTTCTGGAATCCCACCGCGGTAAGATCAGCCGTCAGGAAATCTCGGATATCCTTCATTACAGTGACAGTTATCTGAATAAAATCGTCAACCGTTCTGTGGGAATGAGTTTGCTTGAATACCGAAAATTTTTTATGATCAAAGAGGCTGCACGCCTGCTTTCCTGCACTGACAAAACAATCTCGGAGATCATTGATGATCTGGGATTCTCAGGGCACACCTATTTTAATAGCTTTTTTAAAAAACAATACGGTGTTACGCCTGCCCAATATCGGAAAAACAGCCAGCTACGATCAAAATGAGGATCCTTTTTTCGTTAATTGGAACAGATCAACTAAATATCCTATTTTATTTTTTATGAAGAGTATTGTATTGATAATTGTGTTTATTTATTGAAGTTTTGAAAATATTAGATTTCGTTTTCAAAGCTCTAGTTGGTGGTTTTACAACTGTTACAATTGCTTCAGTTGTTTTTGCAGGTATTATTGTACCTATGATTTTTTAGGAGGTAGAGAGATGAAGAAAATAATAAAATGTGGTCAGCTATTTACAGCAGAGGATGAAAGTGTTCAACACAATATGTGTATTGTGATAGAGGATAATATAATTATAGATGTTATCAAAGAAAATTTGTGCAAGGATGAAGGTGAAGTTATTGATTTAACAGATAAGTTTATAATGCCCGGATTAATTGACGCCCATGTACATGTATGTTTAGATGGTTCACCCACAATAGATCCTATGTATCATAAACTTCCAGAAGAAGTTACAATCAGTGCTATGTTAGAGGCTAAAAAGGATCTTATGGCTGGATTTACTACTATAAGAGATGAAGGTGGAGTTAATTTTTCTGATATAGCAGTTAAGAAGGCTATTGATAATAAACTCATAAAAGGACCAAGAATGTTTGTTTCGGGTCCGGCCCTAACTTCTATAGGTGGACATGGTGATAGTCATTTTAGTCCCCAAATTTTGAATGCATCTTTGGGAATTGTTGTGAATGGAGCGGATGAGGCAAGAAATGCTGCCAGATTAAATTTAAAGTATGGAGCAGATCAAATAAAACTTTTTGCAACTGGAGGTGTTATGTCATTCGGAGATGAGCCAGGTGCAGCAGAATTAACATTTGACGAAATGAAGGCGGCATTAGAGATTGCTAATTTAAAGGGAAGAATTTCATCAGCACATGCACATGGAGCAGAAGGAATCAAAAATGCTATCAAGGCAGGCGTAACATCTATTGAACATGGAATGCTCATAGATGAGGAAGCAATGGAGATGATGGTAGAACATGGTGTATATTTAATTCCTACAATAATTGCGGCAGAACGAATTATTGAATTTGGGAAAAAAGGTGCACTTCCAAAATGGATGGCCGAAAAGGCGGAGGAATGTTTAAAAAATCATGGAAAGCATATTAAAAGAATGATTGATATGGGAGTTAAGATTGGATTTGGCTCAGATGCTGGATGTGCATTCGACAATCATGGTGATCAGGGTTTTGAGTTTGAGTTAATGACAAGGTATGGATTTTCTCCAGCTGGTGCACTACTTTCTGCAACAAAGGTAAATTCTGAACTTCTAAAACTACAGAACCAGATTGGAACAATTCAACCGGGAAAATTGGCAGATATTGTTGGATTTGATAAAAATCCATTGGAAGATATTTCTGTTATGACAGAGTGTTCATTTGTTATGAAAGATGGAGAAGTTTACAAATCATGAAATAATATAGAGTGATTTTAAAATAGCTATGATATTAGGGTACAGTAAACTGTGCTTTATGTCATAGCTATTTTATCTTATGCTTTATGTTGTTAACTTAATCATACTATTTTATGTAGAGATAAAGACGTTAGAGATAGATGATATTTCTTTTCAAACATATACGACGCCTCCTTACAGCTTGATTATAGGATAACTTTGATTATTTGGAAAATATGCAATATGGTAGGAACAATGACCGCAATAGCAAACGGTTTAGGGTTCGATATGATTCTAAAAACTTCTTAACACTTGCCTTGCAAATTAGCAAGGATTTTCAAAAATTTCAATTCAATTAGCTGGAAGGGCATTTTTATTAGCAGAAACACGTTTTTCTTGCTAATATTTCTTAGCAAACCATTTGCCTACTTGTTTTAAAAATCTCGATTAAAAATGAACTTGTCTTAGCAGAAAATTCTAACCTTTTTCCAAAATCGAATAATATCTCAAAAATAAAGAAAACCGAAAACCCGCATAAATACTGGGTTTTCGGTGGATTGTCTGGCGTCGCTAAGAGGATTTGAACCTCCGGCCTACCGCTTAGGAGAGCTCTGTGGTTACTAACAGATATCATATTCCGGCTACCATCCCCTTGCAAGCGGGAATGATAAACAATATGTAATCAGCAGAACCAAGCAGAAATACATAAAAATGGATCTGTGAGCTCGCTCACATGAGACATTTTTTGTAGTTTTATTTGGCGAAGCCACACACCGAGGAAAACCGCAGGTTTTTCGAGGTTGGCTCTGCCTGATTACATGAATATTCAATTGACCAGATTTCTATTATTACTATACACCGTTGTTGTTGATTTGTCTATGGCGATTCGACCACGACAGCTGATTTAAATACGAACATATCCAGTTGCCGGCCCGGCACCTACTTTTGCGATATATCCACTTTTAACCAGTTCCGTTAGGGTCCTTTCTACAGTTACTTTGCTTATATCCGGACATAACTCCATGATTTCTTTTTTGGTAATTTTCCCTACCTTATTATCAATCACTGCCTTTATTCGATCCGGCTTTGAAAGGCTTCTGTTTTTCAGGTGCTCTACACGTCCCTCAAACTCACTGTATGCTTTCAGAATAATTCCCAGATAATATTTCACAAATGACTCATATCTGTTTTCATTCTCGTGCCATCCATTGGAACTTTCCTGTAATGCTTCATAATAAGTTTCTTTTGTCTTTTCAATCAACATTTCAATACTGACATACTTTCCGACAATATAGCCGGCTTTATAAAACAAAAGAAGTGTTAACAGGCGGCTCATTCGTCCATTTCCATCATTAAATGGATGGATACACAGAAAGTCAAGAATAAACATAGGGATAAGAATCAACTTATCTATTCGATCTGCTTCCCATGCTTCCAGAAAATTTGTACAAAGTTCATTCATAGCTTCTGGAGTCTGAAATGCCGGAACTGGGATAAAACGTGCTTTTTGATGACCTTCTGCATCTGTTTCTGCAATTACATTATCCGAATTTTTATAATTTCCACCGGCATTTCCTCCGGAATATGAGTACAAATTCCGATGCAATTGTAAAATAATATTTGGTCTTGGATTAATATACTCATAACTTTCATGGATAGTGGAAAGAACTTCCCGGTATCCGGATATTTCCTGTTCAGATCGGTTACGTGGTTCGGCTTTCTGCCTTACTAATTCTTCCAAACGTTTGTCGGTAGTAAAAATACCTTCAATCCTGTTAGAAGCCCCTGTACTTTGAATCAAAGCAACTTCCAGCAGAGTTTTCAATTCGTCTATATTGGCTTCAAGGAACAATTCCTGCTTACCTTTATGCTCATGAATTCTTCCCACCATCTGAACAATTTCAGGTTTTAGCAATTGTTCCGGAGTTTTTATATAATCAAAACTTCTCATCGAATTCTCCTTCATTTTAATATTATCTCCATCATTTTACCATCAAATGACGGAGATATCAATTAGCATGATGGAGATATATTTTTAATATTCCTTTTAACAAAACCAATTTTTCCACTATTTTTCACTTCATCGTCTTCGCCAGTGACGTAAGAAGTGCTGCCATCTCCGGATTGGAAAAGTCATCTAAAAAATCCGCCTCAGGTATGAAATAAGAACAACTATTACATTTCCATGCTTTTTCCGTTTTCTTAAAGGTCATTTTTTGATGACATACAGGACATTCCATCCATTTTTTTATCCTTTTTATATATGTATATGTTATTTTGTCTCCCACCTTCATTTGGTATCACCTATCCTTCTATACATTTACGATTTGCCATTGCATATACAATACATAAAATAATGTCATCGATTGGTCCAGGAACTGCATCTACAGGTGAAATCACATAAAGTATAAGTGCGATCAGAACTAATATTTTAAATTTCCCATCCATATGTCTTACCTCTCTTTCATAGCTTCTTTTCTAATAGTTCCTATTTTTTTGTCACTTCTTGTTTTTCTAATACCTGCCATTTTCTTTCCCCTTTCAAAAATAGTATTTTGTTTTATGACTATATTCTCATGCCATGTTCATCAAATAAAAAATTACAAAAACTTGCATTACCATGATTAACGGAATTCCTACCGTAAAATAATCTTTTCTAATTTTATGTCTAAACAAATACATTGCAATTAGTCCGCCAATAGATCCGCCGATAAATGCTAAACCTAACAGTGTTACAATACGAATTCTTGAGCGCCCTTCAATAGCAGCTATTTTATCTATTGCAAATGCTGCAAATGTAATAAAATTAATTACTACAAGATACATAATCAATACTTTATGTTGATCAAAAAAGCTCCAGAATGCCAATGTAATATTTTTTGCCACGAACCCTTTTACCATTAGTAATATAACAATCTGAATTACAAATATACAGACAATAAAGACTCTGGACATCATATTACCTTTTTCTGCTTTTCTATCAAAAACGAGTATCGAAAGCAAAATACCTGCTGACCCACCCAATAATGAAGTAATTGTTAATACTACATCAATTTGACTGTCCGCAGTATGTGAATACAACCAGGTATTTACTGCAAATAGTATAAAGCCTATGACATTAACAACTATTAAATAATATTCTAATAATCCAAGTTCCATAAATGCTATCTCCCATCTCTATATGTAGATAATAGCTCGCTATCGACGGGCTATTATCTTTCTGTATTACAAAAATTTCACTTGATAATCATCCATTCCAGAAAGGAAATTTACAATTATGTTTTTAATGTTTTCTTCTGCGGCTTTATAAATTTCCTGTTCTTCAGATTGCGAAAGTCCTTCTTCCTCAATTTCCTCAATTAGAAGCTTGTATTCTTCAAAATCTATAGGATTAAAAGGATTATTATCCTCCTTACATATTACTGAATCCCATATCACATAATTATCATTAACAGTTGCTTCCGGAAGGGAAATATATATGGTATAACTTTTGTCATCAATGTCTACACCGATTTCATTGACATCATAACCAACTTTTACAATCCCTTCACATTCAATAGTAACATTATTAGTAGTCCATGGAATTCGGATATCATCCAGCACATTTCTAAAAAAATCACGTCCTTTTTTTACCGTGTATTGCCCAGAATACGTGGATAATTCCCCTATAGCAACAAGTTTAGTACGTACTTCATCTAAAGTTACTATACTTTTCTCTTTTTCTCCCGGAAGTTTCACATCAGGAGTTGTATCATCTACAACAACATCTGCTTTATCTTCGATTTTTTGAGAATGATACCAATATCCTCCTACAAATCCAAGTGCAAATTTTTTAATTACTTTCATGATCTTTTCTCCTTCTGATTTTTCTTTTGTTTGATGATGTTATTATAAATTTCTTCATCGTATAAATACACTTTCAACCCAGTGGATTAACAATACCTATTTCTTGTTTTTAGAGGTTATGCTTTTGATGAAATCAGTGCAACAATGCCCACTACAATCAATATCGGAA
>Kit_p2__coassemble_1666_pt1 | contig 14647 bp, 12 predicted proteins | sample Kit_p2__metabat2_high_PE_017 | metagenome-assembled genome bin Kit_p2 | reverse complement strand
TTTTTTGAGATTTAAAATGCAGAGGGCGTTGACATCTGCAAGTAAAAGGAATAGGGTAGTATTTAGACGTAGAAGAGAAAAGAGGCGGCAAATAATATGCATAGAAATGAAATAATACAGCAGTGGCTATATAAAAATAGAGAAGCTGTTCAAGGTACAGCAGATTTTATTTTCGAACATCCGGAGTTGGCATTGAACGAGATCGAATCATCTCATTGTTTGGCAGATATTCTTGTGAAAAATGGATTTTCTGTTAAGTGGGGAATTTCAGGGTTTGAAACAGCATTTGTAGCAGAGTGGGGAAACGGAAAACCTATTTTAGGATTTTTAGCAGAGTATGATGCCCTTCCGGGGCTTGGACAGGAATTATGCTGTGAGCGGAAGCCAACCGGTGGACCGGGACATGGCTGTGGACATAATTTATTGGGAACTGCATGTGCTGCGGCAGCTTGTGCATTAAAGGACTGGATGGTGAGGGAACAAATAGAAGGTACGCTTCGAGTGTATGGATGTCCGGCAGAAGAAACAGTGGTTGGAAAGATTAAGATGAACCAAGACGGAGCGTTTGATGATTTATCGACAGCAATTACATGGCATCCATTTGATCGGAACCGAGTAAGTTATGATATCTGGCAGGCACAGGAAGTAAAGAATTATAAATTCTATGGAAAGACGGCTCATGCTTCAAAACATCCAGAGATGGGACGAAGTGCACTGGATGCGGCAGAGTTGATGAATGTAGGTGTAAATTATTTGCGAGAGCATGTGGCAGATGATGTGAGAATGCATTATACATATACAAATACGGATGGACCGGCAAATATAGTACCGGATTACGCGGCTACAAATTATTATATTCGGTCAGCAGATTGGAAACGGACTGCAGATGCATCAGAGCGGGTGGACAACTGTGCCAAGGGTGCGGCTCTGATGACAGGAACAAGAGTGGAAATTGAGACTGTGATCAAACACAAAGAAATGAAAGTCAATCGGGTATTGTCGGAAGTTTTCTACCATGCAATGGAGCAGGTTCCGGCCCCGGAGCATACAGCAGAGGAATTGGAGTATGCGAAGAAAATTACGGAGTCAGCAGGCTTGGATAATCAAGGGATTTATTTTAAAGGATTGGAACCTTTAGAAAATGAGCCGGTGAGGTTGGCTATTGGAACTGATGTTTCTGACATGAGCCATACAGTTCCGACTGTTATGTTAAGTGCGGCAGCAATGTGTCGGGGAACAGCGCTTCATCATTGGGCGGCAACAGCGCAAGTGGGTATGAGCATTGGAAGTAAAGCAATGTTCTATGTAGCAGAATGTATGGCGCTTGGCGCAGCAAAGTTATTAGAGCGTCCGGAAATATTGGAAAAAGCATGGGAAGAGCATCGAAAAACAGAATAAATAAAAAAATCAGGAGCCAAAAGAATCGTGCGAAGATTCTACAGGTTTCTGATTTTTCTTTTAAAGCCTATGTAAGTATGCGCTTGAGTTTTCCCAAAGGAGTAGATCTGGCAGCGTATTCTTTTCTGTTCGCTTGCTGCTGACGGATCAGGGTGTCTAATTTTCGGTAATGTTCTTCTTCCTGCCGTTCCTTGGCTTGAAAAAGAAAATCCATTTCGCGAATGACATCATCTGTTACTTTTTTACTAATGGATTTCTCCAGTGCCGTATTGTTTGTAGTAACTACTTCTGTCAGGACATCTCCAATCAATCCACGTACTTGTTCCAATTGCGTTACAGGAATCACCTCGGCCTCGGTAGGTCTAAGAGAAGCAGCGACAGTAGTAAGTTGAGTTTCTTCCTTTTTTTCGTGAACCGGCTCTGGAGGAGCCGTAAGACGATTACGAGTTTCTTGTAATTTAGGAATCAGAGGTTTTAAATCTTTTAATAACATTCCTTCATTCTTTAGTTTCTTAATACAGCAAAATAATTGTATATCATCTTCGGTATAATATCGATGTCCCATTTCTGTGCGTCCGATTTTTAAGTTCAGCTCTTCTTCCCAATATCGAAGGACATGAGATTCCACATGAACTTGTTTGGCTGCTTCAGAAATCATATATCTGACTTCACCCATATTATGTAATACCTCCTTAAGATGTTAAATACATTATAGCATAGGGTATGCAGAAATACGCCGAGAATCGTTCGTCAAATTCGGACAAAAAAAGAAGGTATCGCTTTGTCATCGGACTTGATGATTTAGCAATACCTTCTTTTGCTTGTGATCACTTTGCTTTATGAGCTCTTTATCTTTATATTGAAAAAAGATTACTCAGCTGAGATAGCGCCTGTCGGACAAGCAGCTTCGCATGCTCCACAATCAACGCAAGCATCAGCGTCGATTTCGTATTTGCCATCGCCTTCAGAGATAGCTCCTACTGGGCATTCGCTTTCGCAAGAACCACAGCTTACACATTCATCACTAATTACGTGTGCCATAGTATGTATCCTCCTTCTTCGTATTGCAAAAGATGATAAATGAATTAATTATCAATCTGAAATGCTACATTAATTTTAATACAAACATAGAAAATATACAAGGATTTTTGAATGGATAAGAAAAAGTATAGAAAATTAACCTAAAATAGGTAAATAATCCATTGTTTTTTTGAATTTTATTTTTTATTGTTAGTATGGGAATTAATAGAATACAATGGAAGGAGAAAGTTTATGAAAAAGAAGACAGTGAGAGCGCTTGCCGGAGTATGTGCGGCAGTGCTCGTAGCTACATCAATGCCGTCAGTAGCATATGAAGCACAGGCGGCAGATGGACCAATGACACAGACAGACGCAACAGATCTGAGACTGTGGTACAAGAATCCAGCCAACATCAATCAGTACTATGATGGATGGCAGAAAGCGTCCCTTCCGATTGGTAACAGCGCCATCGGAGGTAGTGTATTCGGCGGAATAACGCGAGAGCGTATTCAGCTGAATGAAAAATCACTTTGGTCAGGAGGTCCTGCAGAGGGACGTGATTACAAAGGGGGAAACCTGGATGACGAACGTCATGGTAATAATGGCCAAACATTGAAAAAAGTTCAAGAATTATATTTAGCAGGTAAAGATACAGAAGCTAAGAATCTTGCGAACAGTCATTTAGTAGGTGTGAGTGATGATGCCGGAACACAGGGATATGGTTATTATCTGAGTTATGGAAATATGTATCTTGATTTCAAAGGCATTTCATCTGAAAGAGATGTTCAGAATTACACCCGCGATTTAGATCTTCGTACTGCGATTGCCGGAGTTGATTATGACAAAAACGGAACACATTTTTCCAGAGAAAACTTTGTAAGTTATCCGGATAATGTTCTTGTAACTCATATTACTGCAGAAGGCGGAAATGAGAAGATCAATGTAGATGTAAAAGTAGAAGCTGATAATGTAAAAGGCGGCGGCTCAAACCAGCAAAATGAAGGCTTTAGACGAACCTCTAAGACAACGGTTTCTGATGGAATGATTTCATTAGAAGGACAATTGAATGATAACCAGTTGATGTTTGTATCTCATTCAAAGGTTATTGCAGATGGTCAGGTTGTAGATGGAAGTGATAAAGTTACTGTATCAAATGCATCAGAAGTAACAATTATTACATCAATTGGAACAAATTATAAAGATGAATATCCGGAGTATCGTACAGATGATACAAAGGAATCCTTGTCTACACGTATAAAAAAATATGTAACAGATGCAGAAGAAAAAACTTATGCCAAGGTAAAAGAGGATCATATTGCTGATTATAGCAAGATTTTCTCAAGAGTAGAGTTGAATCTGGGACAGGGTGCAACAACAAAGACCACGGCAGAGTTGTTAAGTGCATATAATAACAAGAGTGCAACACCAGAGGAAAGACGTTATCTGGAGACATTATTATTCCAGTATGGACGTTTTCTGACGATTGAGTCTTCACGTGAGACACCGAAAAATGCTGACGGAACACCGGATCTGACAAGAGAGACGCTTCCGGCAAACCTGCAGGGAATCTGGGCGGGAGCCAATACATCTCCATGGCATTCAGATTATCATGCAAATGTAAACTTGCAGATGAATTACTGGCCAACTTACTCAACTAATATGGCAGAATGTGCACAGCCATTGATCAAGTTTGTAGATGAGTTAAGAGAACCGGGCCGTGTAACAGCAAAGGCTTATGCGGGTGTTGAGAGTGCTGAAGGTGAAGAAAACGGCTTTATGGCACATACACAGATCAATCCATACGGATGGACCTGTCCGGGGTGGAGTTTTTCCTGGGGATGGTCTCCGGCAGGAGTTCCATGGATCATCCAGAACTGCTGGGCATATTATGAGTACACAGGAGACGTAGAGTACCTGAGAGAAAATATTTATCCAATGATGAAAGAAGCAGCAAAACTGTATGATCAGATGATGGTAAAAGTAGATGGAAAATGGGTATCTTCACCGGCATATTCACCGGAGCATGGTCCGATTACAAATGGTAATACCTATGAACAGACATTAATCTGGCAGTTATATACAGATGCTTTAAAAGCAGCAGAGATTGTTGGAGAGACAGATACAAAACTTCTGGAAGGATGGAAAGACAAGCTTGCAAATCTGAAAGGACCTATCGAAGTAGGGGACAGTGGACAGATTAAAGAGTGGTACATCGAGGGAGAATTAAATAAAGATCAGTCAGGAAATACAATCTCAGGTAGTCAGGGATATAATCATCGTCACATTTCTCATATGCTTGGATTATTCCCGGGAGATTTGATTACATCTGACAATCCGGAGTGGTTTGCAGCTGCAAAGGTTTCTATGCAGAATCGTACAGATAATAGTACAGGCTGGGGAATGGCACAGAGAATTAATTCTTGGGCAAGACTTGGAGAAGGTAACAAAGCTCTTGAGATCATTAAAAATCAGTTTAGAGGCGGAATTTATCAGAACCTGTTTGACTACCATGAAGGTGGACAAGGCGGATTGTTCCAGATTGACGGAAACTTTGGTTACACATCAGGAGTGGCAGAAATGCTTCTTCAGAGCAATGCCGGATATCTGAATCTCTTACCGGCGCTTCCGGATGATTGGGCAACAGGAAATGTTGACGGTCTTGTAGGTCAGGGTAATTTTGAAGTGGATATGGACTGGGCAAATGGAAAATTAACAGGTGCAGAGATTACATCTCGCAATGGAAATGAAGCAGTTGTTCAGTATGATAACATTGCATTAGCAACAGTTGTGAAAGTAACAGAAGCTGGTGAAGAAGTAGTTGACGTGACACCGGTTAAAGCAAATCGTATATCATTTAAAACAGAAGCAGGTGCAACATATCGTATCAAAAATCTTTCTGATGCAGCAGCAAAAGCACCAGCGCCTGGAAATGTAAAAGCAATTCGTAATAGTGCAACAGAAGTAGCACTTACATGGGATGCAGTAGATGTAGCAACCGTAGCAGAAGCAAATGAAACATCAAATGTAACATATAATGTGTATCGTCAAGTAGAAGATGGGGATCAGATGTGTGTAGAGACAGGGCTGAAAGAAACATCTTATACAGATACTGTTGCACATGAAATTCTCGGGAAATTGCAATATCGAGTTGCTGCAGTGATCAATGGAGTAGAGACAGAACTGAGTGATCCGGTATCACCGGTTACCGCTCAAAGAGCAGGTAAGATTGATAATGCAGATGAGCGGATCAAGTATGTTGGACAGTGGGGCAATTGGACAGAGGATAAGGGTGTCAATTACATGGACACAATCCAGTATTTGAACTCTCCAACAGGAAATGAAACTGTGACATTAGAGTTTGAAGGAACCGGAATTAAGATTATTACTTGTACGAATTATGATAGAGGTAAATTTGAAGTCTTTATTGATGGTAAATCACAGCAAGTGTGTGATACATACAGTGAAAGTACCGTACGTCAGAAGGAAATTTTTGTAAAGGACGACTTGGAATTAGGAAAGCATACGCTTGTAATTAAAGTATTGAATCAAAAAAATCCATCAAGTTCAGGAACAAAGATAGAGTTGGATGCTTTTGAAATTTTAGATAATACTGTGGCACAGCCAACAGGAGTTACAGTTGTTTCTGAAACAGGAATGAAAGTTGTTTCAAAAGCTGAAAATAATACGCTTCAGCTTCGCGCAGACGTAGCTCCGGCAGATGCAAAGAATAAAGCTGTTTCATGGTCTACATCAAGTGCGAATATTGCGACTGTTGATGCAAATGGACTTGTGACATTTACAGGAACAAACGGAGACGTTACAATTACTGCAACATCAAAGGCAGATGCAACAAAGAGCGGATCCATTCAGCTTACATGTGCAATCAAGGAAGATGCACAGTCTATTGTAAAAGAAACAGTAGAAGATGGATTTAAGACAACAGGTGATGTTGGAGATAAAAATACTGCTATTAATTATGTAGGAACATGGAGTAACTGGGCAGGAGAAGCTGACAGACATTCTCCGGGAAATGGCAAAGGAACAAAGACAGAAACGACTCATACATGGTTAGGAGAGGCTCCGTATTTTACTTACACCTTTACAGGAACAGAAGTAGAAGTTATTGTCCAGAAACACCAAAATTGTGCAAGTGCAGAAGTTTTTGTGGATAATGTGTCAAAAGGAACATTCTCTTATGATACACCTGTATCAACAGGAGCTGACCAGCAGACACTTTGTCATATCAAAGATTTGACGCCAAATGAAGAACATACAATTAAGGTTGTAGCAGTACCAAGAGCCGGAAAGAAGCAGATCAACTTAGATTGTCTGAAGATTTACGGTCCAAATGACAGTACAAGTGTTGATAAGTCTGCACTTCAGGAAGCAATTGAAAAAGGCGCTGCGTTGAAAGAAGTAGAATACGACAGTGCAAAATGGGAAACATTTAAAAATGCTTATGATGCTGCTGTAGAAACTATGAATAATGCGCAGGCAACAGAGCAGGATGTCAAAGCAAAAGCAGATGCATTAAATGCAGCAATTGCAGGACTTGGAGAACCGAAGAAACTGGAAGTATCCAAAGATGCAAAAGGAAAAGCAATTCTGGTAGAGAAGACAAGAGTGGCGCTTATATGGGATGCAGTAGAAGGAGCTACATCTTATAAAGTGACAGATACTGAAAATGGTATTGAAGAAGTTGTAAAGGGAAGAAATGTTACATTAGATAACCTTACACCTGGCACAACTTACAATTTCAAAGTATATGCAGTGAATAGCAAAGATGTTTCTTCTGAGAATGCAATTGCAATTGATAATGTACAGACTGTTTCAGAAGACAGTACAATTGGCATTAAAGAGGTTAGTAAGACATATACAGATAAAGGTAATGTAAAACTCACATGGACTTTAAAAGAAGGGGCTGAGTTAAGCAGCTATGATGTATATGTAAACGGATCATTAAAGGGTAATACAAAAGAAACCTCATATACATTAGCCAAAGAAGATCTTGAGAAAGATACAACTTATGTAGTTAAGATTGTTGCAAAGAATAAGAATGGAGCAAGTTTACTTCCGGTACAGTTCTCATTCAAATATAACTACAAAGAGAAAGTAAAATTAGTTGCTGTTGAAAATCCACAGCCAATTGAGGTTGAATATGGAACAGCATTCAAAGATTTGAAACTTCCAAAGACAGTAAAAGTAACATTAGAAGGAAATATGAATGATACACTTGAAGTACAATGGTCTGATAAGGGGTATGATGGAAGTGTAGCGGGTGAAAAGATATTAACTGGTGAAGTTGTATTAGGAAAAGACATGGAAAATCCGGATCAGTTAAAAGCTCAGATTTCTGTGACAGTGAAGACAAAACCAGTAGACCCGGACAAACCAGTAGATCCGGACAAACCGGTAGATCCAGACAAACCGACAACTCCGGAACAGCCGTCAAATCCAGATAAACCAGAAACCGGAAAACCGGAATCTAATAAGAATCAGGCAGTTCAAACAGGAGATGCTACTCCAATTTCAATGATGGTTATGATGATGTTAGCGTCGATTGGAGCGGCAATGGTTGTATCAAGAAAAAAAGATAAATAAAACAGTATTATTTTTAGGATACAGAGAGAGCGGTACTTGGTTTTCATGACCAGGTATCGCTTTTTGATGTACTTGATATTTCAAATTTTCTGTGTGGTCACAAAAAATTAAGAAATTCATCATTCTTTTATAGAACGAAATGTGGTAATATTAAGGACGATATTAAGAAATTTACAATAGGTTATTATTTTTGGAGTGTATAATACAAATGTGTATTTATCATTCAAAGCGAGGGAGTAGTATGAAGAATTCTTTGGTAAAGAGAATATTAGCGTCTGTTTCGGCAATAGTTATGCTTTTGGCAGTGGCAGGATGCGCGAAGGAAGAAGAAAAACCAACATTTACAGGAGATAAAACTGAGGAACCGGTATATCAGATGAATTTAAATGAAATTTCACCTGCGGCATATAGTGAAGTTCGAGACTTGAATTTGGAACCGGGGACTTATATTTCTATCATAGGGAAAGATGAATCATCTGCTTTTTGGAAAAATGTTAAAAAAGGCGCGATGCAGGCAGCAGAAGATTTAAATGCAGAACTAGGATATACTGGCAACGATAAGATTAAAGTAACATACAATGCGCCGGCAGAAACAGAGGATATAGATGAACAAGTGAATATTCTTGACGAGGAATTGGCGCGTTATCCGGATGTAGTGGGGATTGCTAGTATAGATGAAGATGCTTGTACGGTACAGTTTGATTTGGCAACAGAGAATGGAATACCAATTGTGGCATTAGATTCCGGAAATAATTATCCGGGAATTCAGTGCACAGTGAAGACAGATAATCAGGATGCGGCAAGGACGGGCGCATACAAGCTGGCTGATGAGATGGGACGAGACGGTAAGGTTTTACTGCTGGTGCATGATTCTAAGTCCGAAACGGGAAAAGAGCGTGCAACAAGTTTCCAGACAGAAATTCAGGAAAACTATCCCAATATACAAATTGCAGAGGTGCTTTATTGCGATAAGCTAATGGACGTAAAGAAAGCAATCATCGAAGAGAAAAATGCTGAGATGTCTGCAGAGGATAAAACAGCTGCAATTGAAGCAATGACGGATGAAGATGTAATCGCCTACTATTTGCAGAAACACCCGGAAGTAAAAGGGGTGTTTGGAACCAATAATGTTACAACGCAATTGGCTGTATCTGCATTAGAAAAAGCAGAAAAAAGTGAAGAAATAATTGTAATGGGGTTTGACGCAGGCAAAGATCAGATTCAGGATGTGAGAGATGGAAAGATTGCTGGATTGGTTGTACAGAATCCATTTGCAATCGGATATGCGTCTGTTATTGCGTCTGCAAGAACAGTCCTACAGGTTGGAAATGAAGCAGTTGTAAATGTAGGTTATACATGGGTGACAAAAGAGAATCTTGAGTCAGAGTCCATTCAGCATATGGTGTATGAGTAATGAAACGAAGAATTATTTTAGGTTCTGCGTCACCGAGAAGGAGAGAGCTGCTGTCACAAATAGGTGTGGAGTTTGAGGTATTAGTCAGCGGTGGTGAAGAACGATATACAGATAATGAGCCGGAGAAAATTGTCAAAGAACTTGCTCTGGTAAAAGCAGAAAATGTCGCAAATGAGTTGGAAAAGAAACAAGGCTGTGTAGTGATTGGTGCAGATACAGTAGTTGTATTAGATGGGAAAATTTTAGGAAAACCAAAAGATAAGGAAGATGCGTTTCGGATGTTGAAGGATTTACAAGGCAGAGAACATCAGGTTTATACAGGAACAGCAATACTGAATTATGATACAACAGATATGAAACAGGTGATACAGCATGCAGAACGAACAGAAGTGTTTGTACATGCTATGACGGAGGAAGAGATTTTTAAGTATATTGAAACCGGAGAGCCGATGGATAAAGCGGGAAGTTATGGGATTCAGGGCAGATTTGCTGCACATATAGATAGGATTGATGGAGATTATTATAGTGTAGTAGGATTACCGGTCGCATATTTGTATCAGCAGTTGAAAATGCTGGGAGCCATCGAAAGATAGAATTTTATAGAAAAATTAAGAAACGGACAGAGACTTAATTCCAAAGTTTCTGTCCGTTTTCACGTAACCATTTTTGTTGATTCTTATAGTTTGGAAGAATTCCTTTGATCATGTTATAAAAGGCAGAAGAGTGATTCATTTCTTTTCTGTGAGCCAATTCATGGACTACTACATAATCTAAAACTTCTTCCGGAGCAAAAATAAGTCTCCAATTGAAGTTGAGATTCCCGGTGCTGGAGCAGCTCCCCCAACGAGTCTTTTGCTCTCGAATAGAAATACGTCCATAGGTTACATTCATGATCTTTGCATAGTAAGCGGTTTTTTGTGTGAAAATATCTTGGGCAATCTTGCGATAATGGATACGGTCAGAATCAGAGAGTGGTTGATTATGAAAATAACCATTTTCTTTGGCTTCTTTCTTATTTTGTAAATGTTTTAAAATCCAAGTTTCTTTTTCTTTAAGAAAAGAATCAATAATAGAAAGGTCCATATTTTTGGGGGCTCTTACACAGACTGTTGCATCTGCAGTAATCTGTATTGCAAGTGTTTTTCGTGTACTGTATATGATTTGGTAAGAAAAAGGATGTTCTGACATGGGAGATACCTCGTAGTTGTTTTCTTTTAGTGTAGCAGGTTGAAATATAAAGGACAAGAGATTTGTCGCATCATAAGAATCATGATATGATAAAATAAATATAGGAGGATGAGTAGATGAGTAAAAAAGGAAAAGCTGCAAATTGCGAAGATTGCATGAATTATGAATATGATGAGGAATATGAATGTTATACATGTGCACAGAATTTAGATGAAGATGAAATGTTTCGTTTTGTTCGTGGCGAGTTTTGGGATTGTCCGTATTATAGATGTGGAGATGAGTATTTAATTGTAAGAAAGCAGATATAGGAATTAAGTTTAGGAGGAATGAGATAATGAAAACAGTAAAACTTATGCAGCATGTAGATCACACATTGTTAACGCAGACTGCAACATGGGAAGAGATGAAACAAATCTGTGATGATGCAATTGTGTATAAGACAGCGTCTGTATGTATACCGCCAAGTTATGTGAAACAGGCGAGTGAATATTTACAGGGAAGGATTCCGGTCTGTACAGTGATTGGATTTCCGAATGGATATATGACTTCCGGAACAAAAGAATTTGAAACAAAGGAAGCGATTGAAAACGGCGCCTCAGAAATTGATATGGTAATCAACATCGGTTGGCTAAAAGATAAGAAATATGCTCAGATAAAAGAAGAAATCCAACTTTTGAAAAAAGCATGTGGCGATAAGGTATTAAAGGTTATTATCGAAACTTGTTTGCTGACAAAAGAAGAGAAGATAAAAATGTGTGAAATCGTGACAGAGGCAGGGGCAGATTATATTAAGACATCCACCGGATTTTCTATAGGCGGCGCAACTGCGGATGATATTAGGCTTATGGCAGAACATGTCGGACAGGAAGTGAAGATTAAGGCAGCAGGAGGGATTGCTTCTGTGAAGGATGCGGAAGAATTTCTGGCATTGGGAGCTGATCGGCTTGGAACAAGCAGAATGGTGAAAATTATGAAACAGGAAAAAGTGAAATTAATATAAAAAAATCCGGAAAGATTGACGTATCGGAGGCGGTTTGTTATAATAAGGCTGTTGTCGGAATATACTATACTGACAACAGTCTTGTATCTCTTAGAGCAAGTTTTTAGAAATCGAATACGGCGCAGTAGCCAAGTGGTAAGGCGTGGGTCTGCAACACCCTGATTCACCGGTTCAAATCCGGTCTGCGCCTCTTAAAAAGCCTGAAAATCAAGGCTTTTTCTTTTTATATTTCAATATTAGAAACCCTGTTAAAAAAGAATAAGATATATTGGTGTAAATGTAGAATGAGGAGTTGACATTCATACCGATAGAACATACTATATCGGTATGAATGTTGAAAATGTGAGGTGAAAAGATGAATATTAATCCGATTATATTAGAATCAATAAAAAAGAATCATAATATGATAACTACAGCACAGGTAATAAAGTTAGGTTTTACTCGTTCACTTCTTTCTAAATATGTGCGGGAGGGATTGTTGGAGCGAGAGTCTCATGGAATTTATACTCTTTCAGATACAGTGCTTGATGATATGTATCTACTTATGCTGCGTTCTGATAAAATCATATTTTCCCATGATACTGCTTTGTTTTTAAATGGGTTATCAGAAAGAACTCCATTTTCGCATTCTGTAACAATTCCAAGTAATACAAAACTTTCTGGTTTATTGATGGAAGAATGTTTATGTTATTATATTAAGCCAGAGCTGCATCAGTTAGGAGCAGTTATAAGAAAAACAACGTTGGGAAATGAAGTGCGTTGTTATAATGCAGAACGCACGATTTGTGATTTGCTACGTTCACGAAACCGACTTGATGAAGAAACGGTTATTAGTGCGATAAAAAATTATACTGCATCATCGGGAAAAGATCTTAATTTACTTGCAATGTATGCTCCACAGTTTCGGGTAGATAAGGTATTGAAAAGGTATATGGAGGTATTGTTATGACTCCAAAAGCAATGAGACTAAAGGGAAAAATCAAAAATTATGCGAAGAAGAATAATATAGCTGCTCAGGTTGTTTTGCAGAATTATATGTTTGAACGTTTTTTGGAAAGGCTATCACTTTCTTCATATAGAGAAAAATTTGTGGTTAAAGGGGGAATGTTGGTTGCTGCTATTGTTGGTCTAGATGTGAGGGCGACAATGGATTTGGATACTACTTTAAGAAATCTTCCGCTGACGACAGAGCAGATTAAAATAGCACTTTATGAAATTTGTGATTTGAATTTAAATGATGATGTTGCCTTTGAACTTCAGTCAGTATTGCCAATTCGGAAGGATGATATATATGGAGGATATCGGGCAAGGATAAATGCAATATACGATATGATTGTTACGCCTCTTTCTATAGATATTTCTACAGGAGATGTTATCACACCTAGTGCTGTAAAGTATGAGTTTTCAGGTATTTTTGATGAAACAGTTAAAATTACTTTATGGGGATATAATCTTGAAACTATAATGGCGGAAAAAGTTGAAACTATTTTAAGCCGAGGTATATTTACTACGAGACCAAGGGATTTTTATGATGTATATATTCTTGGAACTACGCAAAAGTATAATAAAGAAGTTTTTAAAGAGGCTTTAAAAGCAACTGCATTACATCGAGGAACAGTAGAAAAAATTTCCAATGTGGATGAAATTTTGATGCAAATTTCTTTGAATTCTGAATTAAAAAGTATGTGGGAGAAATATCAGAAGAAATTTCCTTATGCAAAAGATATTTCTTATGAGAATATAATGAGTGTATTAAAGGATATGATAGATTACATAAAGTAATAAAAAAACCTACTTTTTAAAAAAATTATCGTATTCATTAGAGATACCATATGTCCTATACTGTAAACTAGAAATCTATAACATGGAGGGCATAGGTATGAGGAGGAACAGACTGTTTGCATTGGTTCTGGCATCTACAATGTTGTGGGCAACAGTTGGAGCAAAAGACGTGCAGTCAGCCAGATCCGGAAAATCCAGATCCAGAGAATCCAGATTCAGAAAAACCAAATCCAGAAAAATCGGAAAGTGGAAAGGGTGAGGCAGTTAAGACGGGAGATACTGCGAATACAGTGCTCTGGATGATGTTGGTTGGAATTTCTGTTTCTGCAATGGCATTGACATTGAGAAAAAGAAAGGTAAAAAGATAGAAAGATAGGGTTGAGGTGCTTCGTAATGAAGTACCTTTTTTAGTTATAATAAAAAATCTAACCTTTTTCCAGAAAAATCTAACCTTTTTCCAGAAAAAATCTACCTTGAAATTATTGCACAAAATGAAAATAAAAATATCATACAAGACAGTAAAAAAGTAAATTCCGCTTTTATAAAGGAAAAGCTATACTTGAAAATAAGATAATCGGCGTATCTTTACCTTTATGAAATAATGAATTGTCGCCGAAGAAAGGGGTATTATGAGAAAGACAAAAAAAGGGATTGCTTTGCTGACAATGTCTGCTATGCTTGCAGGAATGCTGCCTCCGAGTGTTGGAGAGTTGGCAGAAGTTGAAGCAGCTGACATGCCGAATCCGCTGGTGAACTTCGATTTTGAAGGACTTCAGGCAAATCAAAAAATTGAAACAGATACAGCGAATGCAACCGGAACGTATGATCTGGCAGATAGTCATGCCGGAGGAGGAAAGGCATTGTCTTTGAATGGAAATGGACAATGGCTGAATATCACGGATGAGAATGGTGGGAGCCTTCTGACGGGGAAGACAGAACTGACAATTTCCTATGATGCGAAAATGCCAAAGAATCATGTAAACTGGGGATTTTTTGCAGCTAGAGATACCAGTGAAACAACGTATATGAATGAACATTATATTGGAACCGTTCATAATCCTGGAGCGGATAAAGACTATATTGTTGCAGAGCGTTTTAATGGAGGCGCAAGACCGGCGAGCGCAAGAGCTAACATTAGTGCATATGATAATAAGTGGGTGCATGTAGATGTTGTACATACAGAAGATGAAACTATTATCTATATAGACGGGCAGGAGATTAACAGACAGGCAAGTGCATTTGCG
>Kit_p2__coassemble_1462_pt1 | contig 16171 bp, 9 predicted proteins | sample Kit_p2__metabat2_high_PE_017 | metagenome-assembled genome bin Kit_p2 | reverse complement strand
AGCAAAAAGAGGGATGCGAAAAAACTCAATCGAGTTTTTTCACAGCCCCTTTTTTTTGTTAGATAAAAAATAAATAATCTAATCTTTCTCAAAAAATATCCCATTTTATTATAATTTTCCGAGGGTATAATTATATATTAAATACAATTATAAGGAGGAATGGGAAATGAGAAGAAGATTTTTGGCAGGAATCTTGAGCGCTGCAATGTTATTGACAATGACGCCAGTTACGCTTGTTAGTGCAGCGCCGGAGGAAAACAAAGAATCGACGGGTAAGGCAGTTACAGTACTGAGTGATGAAGAACTTGGGACGAATATTGCTTTGAAAGCAACGGCTGGGGCTTCCTATACAAATGTATGGAGTATTAGTCCGACAGCGATGAATGACGGGAAACTTGCAGACAGCAATCCGTCCAGCAGCTGGAATAGCTGGGGCGGTGGCGCAGACCAGTATCCGGTAACAACCTCTTTGACATGGAGCGAAGAACAGGTGATTACAGGGATGCGTGTTATATGGTGGGCAGACAATGCAGAACTGCAGTCAGCGGCCAATGTTACATTTCCAAAAAGATGTGAAGTGCATTATGTAGATGAGGGAGGAAATGTACAGAAGATTACCGGCATGGTCAATGAAAAAGGTGATTCTTCTGATGAAGTAGGTGTTGTATATGATTCAAGTTCTAATAATGGACTTAATGGAAATAATAAGTATTGGAACTATGTGAAATTTGAACAACCAATTACGACAAAAGAGCTTCAATTAAAAATCGAGCGTAATGGAAGTGGGACAAATGGTGTTGGCATTAGTGAATGGGAGGTGTTTGGATATCAAACAATTGCTTCTGGTACAAATGTGGCGTCAGAGGCAGAGGTGACAGCCTCCTATACAAACAAAGAGTTAGAAGAAACAGCAGCATCAGTAATTGTAGATGGAAAGTTGGCAGGAAAAACCCAGGATACGACATGGAATAGTGCAGGCGCTTCAGCAGAAGAGTACCCTGTAAAGATAAATTTTGACTGGGGGGAAGCTGAATATAATATTTCTAGTTTACGAGTTATGTGGTGGGCTGATCATAAAGATGTAAAGTTCCCATCTGACTGTAAATTACAATATTATAATTCACGTTCTAAAGATTGGACTGATATTTCAAAAATGATCGATGAGACAGGTGCAACTGTCGAATCTGTCGGTGTGAAATATGGAAGTGCAGAACAAGCGGGAGAAAAACCAGAAGATTTTACAAAGGAAAATAACCGTTATTGGAATGGAGTATCTTTAAATGAGCAGGTTAAGACAAATAAATTACGTCTGTTAATTGGAAAAGAAAGTGCGGCAACTGAAGGGGTAGGGCTTGGTGAAGTAGAAGTATATGGAACTAAGGCAGCCGTATCCTTGGGAGAGAATGTTGCTCCAAAGGCAGAAGCATCTGCGAATGCGCAAAATACACCGGTCACAAATGTAAATAATGGTGGATTGGCGGATGGAGCAGGTTCTTCATGGAATACATGGAATAGCAGCACGTATCCGACAACGGTTGCTCTTACATGGGATGCACCTCATGTATTGAATGGAATGCGCGTAATGTATTGGGCAGATACTGCTCCGGTAAATTCCGGTGGTGGAGTAAGTTTTCCAAAAAGTTGTGAAGTAGAATACTATGATTTTGAGACAAGTTCATGGCAGAAGATTACTGCTATGAAGGATGAGAGCGGAGCGAATGTGTCTTCTGTTGGTGTAAAATACGGAAGTGCAGATTCTGCTTCTGATCAGCCGGGAAATTATCTGAATGGTAATAATCGTTACTGGAATCAGGTGACATTTGATGTACCGGTAAAAACAACTCAGATTCGATTGAATATCGACCGTAATGGATATGGTGCAAATGGGATTGGTATTGGAGAATGGGAAGTTTTTGGTGAAGAAATGACTGCTGAGTGGAATGAACTTGTTACCACACAGATTACGGGAAAGAACCGTATTATGAAAGGTGAAAAAGGGGTATTCACCGCAGAGAGTCTTCCAATTGGCTTAGAAGGTATGAATTACAAATGGGAGCTGATTGAGGGCAGTGAATTCATGTCTATTGAAGGTGATGCAGATAAGGCAGAAGTTACTGTTAAAGCCAAAGAAAGTGGTTATGGCGTTTTGAAACTGACAGTTTCTCGGGTGGAAAATGATGAAACAGTCAGCAGAAGTACAAGCATGGAAATCAAGGTGGATGGTATCGAAAGTATCGATGCGTATGTGACTGCAACAGAGGCTGGCACGGCACCGATTCTTCCCAAAATGGTTGTTGCTAATGGAATTGCTTTTGATGATCCAACACCGGAATATATAGGTCCAACAGGATACAATTTTGCAGAAGAATTTAATTCTAAGTTGGTTCCGGTAAAATGGGAAAAGGTAGATGAAAAATTATATGCAAAAGATCAGGTTGGAAAAACTTTTGATGTAAAAGGAACAGTGTCTGTTGGTGGTGATGAAATTGAAGCAATTGCAAAGGTAACTGTTAATAAGTCGGTATTAGCTCCGGTCGCAAATAATACAGTTACATTTGAAAATGTTCAATTAAATGATGATTTCTGGAATCCAAAGCAGAAAGTAAATGCAGTTAATTCATTGAATAAGGCAATTACACAGATTGAGCAGCCATCCGGTGGCGAGCCGAACTTTCAGAATGCTATTAAGAAATTAAATGGTGAGCCGTATGATGAATTTCAGGGATTTGTATTCCAGGATTCCGATATTTACAAGAGTATTGAAGCAATTTCCTATACATTATCTGTAATTCAGAATGATGATGATCCGGAGATGGTAGCACAGAAAGCTATATTGGAAAAGAAACTTGCAGAGTGGATCTCTCTGATTGAGCAGGTGCAGTATGCAGACGGATATATTGATACGCATTTCACTTTGAGAAGTACAGCGCATGCAGGAGGAAGTTCAGCGGGAACACATCGTTGGAGAGATTTCTCTAATCATGAAATGTATAATGCAGGGCATTTCTTTGAAGCGGTTGTGGCATATACCCGTTATAGAGAAGGAATGGGTGATCCCGATTATAGTCTTTATGTAGTTGGAAAACGTTTTGCAGATGAGATTGTATCTCTGTTTGGACCGGAAGGAAGTCGTCATGAGGTTCCCGGGCATGAAGAAGTTGAACTGGCTCTTGTGAAGTTTGCAAAATTGGTAGAAGAGTATGAAGGCGAAGGAACTGGGCAGAAATACATTGATACAGTTAAAACCTTGATTGACCGCAGAGGAGAAGAGAGTGGTTTGCGTGAAAGCGGTTATCGAGGTGGAGAATATTCACAAGATGCAACACCGATCAAAGATGAAGTAAATGGTGTAGGTCATGCAGTACGTGCATGTTATTACTATGCAGGAGTGACAGATATTGCAACACTCCTTCCGGAGGGAGATGCGGATCGGGAAGCATATCTGAATACCATGGATCATATATGGGATTCTGTAAAGAACAGAAAGACTTATATTACCGGTGGTATCGGAGTTCGAAGTCATGGAGAAGATTTTGGTGGAGACTATGAGCTGCCGAATAATGATTCCTATTGTGAAATCTGTGCATCAATTGCGCTTGCAAACTGGAATCAAAGAATGAACCTGATTCATGAAGATGCGAAGTATGCAGACGTAGTAGAGAGAACTCTGTACAATGCAATTTTAGTAGGAACGAATTTAACTGGAGATAAATTCTATTATGATACCAGATTGGAAGTTGGTAATAGACAGGGACGTTCTGATTGGTTTGCATGTGCATGCTGTCCTCCAAACTTGATGCGTACCATTGCAAAATTGAGTGAGTATATGTATACGGTGCACGAAGATGATTTGTTTGTAAACTTATATATCGGAAGCAATGGAAATATTAATGTAGATGGAACAAATGTAGAACTTACACAAAAAACAGAATATCCTTGGGATGGCGCAGTAAAGATGACTGTAAATCCAGAAGAAGAAAAGGAATTTACAGTGAATGTTCGTATTCCTGGATGGACACAGGAACAAAATGATAAAACAGTTAAAATTGAAGTAAATGGAAAAGCTGTAATTACAGAGGCAGAAAATGGTTACGTTGCGATTAAACGTGTGTGGAAAGCAAATGACATTGTTAAGATTGATATGCCAATGGAAATCAGAAAGACAGAGGCGGATCCAAATGTAATCACAAATGCAGGAAGAATTGCATTAGAAAGAGGTCCCATTGTATACTGTATGGAAACAGCAGGAAACAAACAGCTGAATGAAAGTATTGAAAATTTCCAACCTCTGAATTTCGTGATTCCAAGAAATGCAAAACTGGAAGCAACATATAATGAAGACCTCCTAAATGGTGTTGTAGAGATTAATGGAGATGTCCAGTATAATGATGGTGGAACTTTAAAAGATGTAAAATTGCAGGCAATTCCGTATTATGCATGGAACAATCGGGGAGATGATGGTGTACAGGGCCAAAACTCTTGTAGCCAGATGTTGATTTGGACAACGGCAACGGGAGATGCAGAACCAGAGCCGGAGCCACAGCCAACGTTGGATAAGATTGAACTTTCTGGCGATGTAAAAACGAAATATCAACAGGGAGAAACACTTGATTTAAGTAAGCTTGTAGTGACAGCAATTTACAGCGATAAAACTACAAAAGAGATTTCAGCAGGCGAAGGTGGATATTCAGTAAGTGGTTATGATGCTGAGAAAGTGGGAAAACAAATCGTGACGATTGCTTATGAGGGAAAGACAGCGGAGTTTGAGGTGACAGTGGAGAAGAAAGAAACAACAGATCCACAGGAACCACAAAAACCACAAGAACCACAAGAACCACAAAAACCGCAGAATCCACAGAATCCTGCAAATCCAGCAGAAGGGCAGAGTGGAAACCAGAATGAATCTGCTGTGAAAACAGGAGATGTGTCAAATATGGTTCTTCCAATAATGGGACTGGCTATGACAGCAGTGTTATGTTTCTTAGTATGGAGAAAGAAAAGAACCGATAGATAAAAATAAAGAGAAATGTGAATACGCATGAAGCGGAAAAAGCCCCCGAATGGGAAGTGAAAAGTTCAAATCACTCCTGCTCGGGGGGCTTTTTTAGTTTTGTGATTCTAAAATCTTGATTGTAATCATGGTGATATAGTCATCCCCGCCTTGAATGGACATTTCATTTAATCCTTCTTCGTAAGCATAGCCGGACAGTGTGAGCCGGTGTGTATCTGCATACCTAAGGATGGACTTATAAATATCTTCAAGCTTATCCCAGTTTCCAAAACTAAATGCGCGCAGATAAGTTCCGGCAGGAAGGATAGCGTCATAGGGAGCAGAGGGATCCTTTCCGTAGGCGAAAAAGGAATCATAGCGCTGATAGTTTTCTTCATAAAGATTTTGAAGAGAAATACGGCTGCCAAAATTATCATAGAGTCCAAATATTTTCTTTAAATGAAGAGAAAATTCAGTTGCTGTTGCAAAATCCTCTTCGTCATAGATTCCTTTGATTGGAGATGAGAGCAGAATCGGACGCTCTGGCAGTTCGACGAGTTCGATTTTGCCATGGTATGCGGACATACCGAGTTCTAGCTTGTTTTGCTTTTCTTGTAAAAATGATTTGGCCTCTAAGAGCTGTTCAATAGATTTGTCGATCAGCTTTTTTTTATCGGCAATCATCTGCAGAAAGGAAGTGTCGGAAGGACTATTGGTATAGGTCTTGATATCGTCTATCGAGAGTCCCAGCTTTCGGAAAATCAGAATCATTTCCAATTGGATAGACTGAAAACTGCTGTAATAATGATATCCGTTTTCGTCAATGATAGCCGGACAGAATAATCCGATATCATTGTAATAATGCAAAGTTCTTTTGTTGATACCATTGATTTTCGCAAATTCGCCGGAAGAGAATAAATTCTTTTTGTCCATAACAATACCTCACTGGTGTACAGTTTCTGTATATATTATGATACGCAATGCAGATAAATAAAACAATCTTTTTTTGTGCAGAATACGCAGAGGTCTGCATCGAAATTTGGAGTCACAGGTAGTCATCCAAGGTGGGCGTCTAGAAATTCCGCACTTTTCTGGAGAGATTTAATTGGAGATTTTTCAATCCAGTTCTTGTGGCTTTCCAAAATAATTGCAGAAACATTTGCCTGAACAGCTTGTGCGAGTAATGACTTAAGATCCATATTTCCGCAGCCTAGTTCCATGCTGTCTGATTTTAAGATCGGAGTCATGGAAGGTCCGGTCAGGCGGGTTCCGCGGTCATTGATGTGGTAGAGTTTCATTCGGTTCCCAAGTTGTTTCATCACTTGCAGTGCAGATATTCCGGCTTCTGTTGGCCAGTAGGAATCAAATTCAAATCCTACGGAATCCGGATCTGTTTCCTGAATCAGAAAGTCATAAGCGGTCATGTGAGCATCTATTTTTCGAAATTCGCAGTTGTGATTGTGGTACAGTAGTTGGATTCCGGCTTGTTTTAACTGTGCGCCTGCCTTGTTTAAGTCCTGTGCCAGCCGGGAAACAGCTTCTCGATCAGAATAATCAAAACGATACATTCCGGTAATGACGATGGTATCTGTCTGGAAGTCTTGGGCTTCCTGAAGGATAGATTCTGGATCCCGCTGTATGCTTCCCAAATCTTCATGGATGGAAACGACCTTTAAATGACTTTGCCGGATGAGTTCTTTCCAGTTATAAGTGCCGCCTTTTCCAACCGGCATGCCAGAGAATTTGGTCAGCATACGAACCAGAAACGGAGTGGGGCGGATCATAAAACCGTTGAGCTCGATTCCATCATAACCGGCGGCTTTGATGGCGGACAACGTCTCTTTTGTCTGTGTTTCTGTTTTACATACAGTGCCCAGCATGATCTGCTGTACTGCTTTTTCTATTACATGCTTTTTCTTTGATATACATTCTTGTTCCATTTTTATTCTCCATTCTATTTTTAGATTTCATAGGTATTGATTTCCGTATTTATATTAGAGTTCATACTTAATTTTAACGGATTATTAAAAAAAAGCAGTTCGTATTTTCGGCAAAATGTTATAAAATTAGTTTAACAGGAGAATATGTCGAATAACAAAACAAAAAAGCAAAATAACAAACGCAGGGTTGAGATTATTTTTGTATGATACAGATAAATAAGAGTGACAAGGAGGCTCAATATGAAGAAATTTGAAGAAACATTTTTGCTCGGAGCGGCCACAGCAGCACATCAGGTAGAAGGCAATAATAAAAACAGTGACTGTTGGGCGATGGAACAGATGGAGCATACTGCCTATTTAGAACCATCTTTAGATGCAGTAGATCATTATAACCGGTATGAAGAGGATATTAGATGGATGGCAGAGGCTGGATTAAATGCCTATCGGTTTTCATTGGAATGGGCGAGAATCGAGCCGGAGGAAATGGTGTTTGATGAAAAGGAGATTGAACATTATCGCAGTGTGATTCGATGCTGCAAGAAATATGGAATCGAGCCCATCGTGACATTGCATCATTTTTCCAGTCCGGTCTGGTTGATTACAAAAGGTGGCTGGGAAGCGGAAAGTGTTGTGGAGGATTTCGCAAAATATGTTCGCTATGTCATGGAACGTCTCGGAGGAGAACTTCAGTATGTGTGTACGATCAATGAAGCAAATATCGGACTGCAGATTGCCGGGATCGCAGAGCGTTATAAGAAAATGATGATGGCTCAGATGGGAGCAGCAGGCGGCACAGACGGCGAAGACGGAAATGTACAGATGGGAATGAATCTCCAGAAAATGCTGGAAGGACAGAAGGCTCAGGCAGCGGAAAATAAAAAAGTGTTTGGTGTAGAGAAGGTGGAAAACTTTACATCTATGCGAACCCGCGAAGGCGATCGTTTGATCATGAAAGCACATCAGGCGGCAAGGAAAGTAATCAAAGAGCTGTGTCCGCAGGTAAAGGTTGGTCTTACGTTGTCACTGCATGATATACAGGTAGCTGAAACAGGCGGCGAAGGATTTGCCCAGAAAGAATGGGAAGATGAGTTTTTACATTATCTCCCGTATATTCAGGAAGATGACTTTTTGGGAGTACAGAATTATACGCGTTCTCGTTTTGGAAAAGAGGGAAGAATGGGAAATCCGGAGAATGCAGAACTGACACAGATGGACTATGAATTTTATCCGGAGGCACTGGAGCATGTGATTCGAAAAGTGGCGAAAGAATTCCATCAGGAACTGATTGTGACCGAAAATGGAATTGCAGTGGCAGATGATAACCGAAGGATTGCCTTTTTGGAACAGGCGCTTGAGGGAGTTCAAAATTGTATTGCAGACGGAATCAAGGTAAAGGGGTATTGCTATTGGAGTCTGTTGGATAACTTTGAATGGCAGAAGGGTTACTCTATGACATTTGGGTTAATCGCAGTTGACCGCAGCAGTCAGAAACGGATTCCAAAAGAGAGTTTTTATTATCTTGGAAAACAACGTGAGATCCGTTAGAAAAAGGAAAGCATATGGAAAAAGAAACATTTGAATTTATATATTCGGAAAAGGCAAATTTACAATCTTTTATGAAAGCTGTGCAGAAATGTGAAAATGATGTCTGGTTTGAAACGTTAGAGGGGGACAAACTTTCATTAAAATCCACATTTTGTCAAGTGATCATGATTTCCCTTGCCGGACATCCTGAGGTACTTCGCGGAGCAAAGGTCCGGGGAACAGGCAGTCAGGATTATCAGAGGCTATCATTATATCGGGCAGAAGATATGATCTAAAAATAGGAGAGGAAGTTCGATGGAGAAGAAGGAACGCATGCAGTTTTTTCTGGAACTGCTTAACTGTAATTATGAATTGCGGTATTGGAAATATGATGCAGAGTATCATCTGTTGGAAACAACATGGGAAAAGGATCTGTTTTCCGGAGAATTTTTCTCTTATGTAGGAATGGAAAAAATTCTGAGAAAACGTCAGCAAGAGGGATTGTTGTATCCGGTCGTGTTAGAAGCAGGGAATAATCTGTTGTGGATTGCGGGATTTGAGCGTACAAAAGAGCGGATCGAACATATTTATTACATCGGTCCGATTTACAGTGGAAGAGACAGTATGCTGATTCTGCGGAAGAAACTGGATTCCTATAATCTTTCTGTGGCGCTTCGCTCCAGGTTGTTCCGGATATTTGAGGAAATTCCGATTGTGCCGGGTAATATATTGACACAGTATGCGGTGATGTTTGAATATGCGATGAATGGAAATCGAATAGAAGCAAGAGAGATTGAAATTGTGAACATTCTGCCGGGAGCGGAAGAGGAAGTGCAGATGGGAGCTTCCGAGAAACATTCAGGAATCTGGGAAGCTGAGCAGAATCTTTGCAGAATGCTGGAGGAAGGAAGTCCACATTATAAAGAAATGTTGAAGGTATCTTCTATGCTGAGTGCGGGAATGAAAGTGGATTATAGCGATACGCTCCGTCGTCACAAGAATAATACATTGGTACTTTTGACTATTTGTTCCAGAGCAAGTATGCGAGGCGGTCTGTCCCCGGAAATTGCATATAATTTAAATGATTACTATGCACAGAAGATCGAAGCGTGTAAGTCTATGACGGACACGACAAAGATCTGTCAGAGGTTGTTGGAAGACTATGTGGGAAGAGTGCGTGAAAGCAGAGAAAATCCGAATGTATCGGATTGTATTCGTAATAGTTGTGAATATATCAAAGGGCATCTGTCTGAAGTGATTTCCATAGGTAAACTGGCAGAGCAATCCGGATATACGGAATATTATTTTTCCCGTAAATTTAAAAAAGAGACGGGATTCAGTGTAAATGAATATGTGATCCATGAAAAAATAGAACAGGCGAAGACGATGTTGACAGGGGGGACGGAAAGTATCCAGTCGATCAGTGACAGTCTTGCATTTGGAAACAGAAGTTATTTTTACTCCTGTTTCCAAAAGGAAGTTGGGATTTCGCCGAGTGAGTACAGAAGAAAAAAAGGTGGAAAATAAAAGGAGAGTTTGAGTTATGGGTAAGAAATTGAGCGCAAGTGAAATCGATGGCGTACAGTATCGTCGTGCAAAGCTGTGGCAGATTATTTTATATGCATGTAATGCATTTGTTGGAATGACAGTATATTCACTGATTGGAATGGCAAGTTATGCTGCAAGTGTCGGATTTGGAATCGGGACGGCTGCAATTGGTGTGATTTTGACAGGAACCCGTATTTTAGACGGAGTGACAGACCCGATGTTAGCATTTTTATATGATAAGGTAAATACAAAATATGGAAAAATCCGGATTTTACTGATTGTCGGATTCGTGATTGAAGCAGTTGCACTGTTGTGTATGTATGACTGGGCGGCAGGAAAAGGTCTGGGAACAGTGGCATTTGTATTATTTTATGTTATCTATGTGATTGGTTATACAATTGTGAATATGACAGCGCAGACAATTCCGCCGTTGATGACCAATGATCCGAGACAGCGTCCGACGCTTGGGGTGTGGGTGACCGCGTTGAATTACATGGTTCCGATGGTATTGACAATTGTATTAAATGTTGTCATGCTTCCGAAATTTGGCGGTACATATAATCAGGAATTTTTAAGCGCAGCATGTAAGCTTTGTCTGCTTTTGGCTGCAGTAGGTGTCGCATTGGTATGTATTGGAGTGAGTGAATATGATAAACCGGAAAATTTTAAAGGTTTGACAAAGGAAAGAGAGCCGTTAAAAGTTAAAGATATGTTAGAGGTGCTGAAAGGCAATCGTCCGATGCAGTGCTATATTATTTCTGCTGCATCTGATAAAATTGCACAGGTAACAGCTTCCCAGGCAGTCATTGTAACATTGTTAAATGGAATTATTATCGGTAATATGGGGATTTCTACGATCCTGACTGTAATTGGAATGCTTCCATCTATTTTGTTTGCAATCGGAGGAGCAAAGTATGCAGGAAAGTATGGCAATATGGAGACCATTGTCTCATGGACCAAAATTTGTATTGCAATTTCAGTGATTATGTGTGGATTCTTTGTGATTATTAATCCGAAGGATATTGCAAAAATGGGCGTGGTGACAATTATTTACGTGGTATTCACGCTTTGTAAAAATGGAGCTAATATGTGTATAACAACAGCAAATACAGCGTTTATGTCAGATTTGATCGACTATGAGCTGGACAGAAGCGGACGTTATGTACCGGCAGTGGTAACAGGAACTTATAGTTTTCTTGATAAACTGATTTCTTCCTGTGGTGCGGCGATTGCAGCAGGTGCAGTTGCGCTGGTTGGTTATAAAACAACAGTTCCACAGCCTGGTGATGCAAGTACACCGGCAATTTTTTGGCTGACCATGTTCTTGACGTTCGGACTTCCGATTATCGGATGGATCTGTACATTGGTGGCTATGAAATTCTGTAAATTGAACAAGGCGGAAATGGTAGAAGTTCAGAAACGGATTGCAGCGAAAAAAGAAGCGCTGAAAAAGGAGGCATAAAACTTGAAAAAGTATTATTGTAACCCGATGAATGTTCCGTATCGGTATCAGTTTAATATGGATCCGAGAACTCATGGAAAGCTGCAGATCGACCGGGAGGGTGCAGATCCATCGATGATTTTATTTCATGGAAAATATTATCTTTTTGCGTCTATGAATTTATCGGTATGGGTATCAGAAGATCTGGTTCACTGGGAGTCATATAGACTCCCGGAGAACCTGCCGTTGTATGATTATGCACCTGATGCACGTGTGTGCGGAGACTATGTATATTTCTGTGCATCGAAAAAGGGAACGGTATGCAATTATTACCGGACCAAAGATATTATAAATGGACCTTATGAAGAGATTCCGGGAACGTTTGATTTCTGGGATCCAAATTTGTTCTTTGATGAGGACGGAAAGATCTATTTTTATTGGGGATGTTCTAACCAGACGCCTGTCTGGGGTGTAGAATTGGAGCCGGAGACCATGAAACCGAAAACAGAATGGAAGGAATTACTTTTCGGAGATGGGTATTGCCGCGGTTATGAACGAATGGGAGAAGATCATTGTGAATTTCCTCGTAGCGATGAAGAGGTTGAAGTGATGTTCCAGGCGTTTGTACGACAAAGTCAGATGCCGGAGGAGTCAATACCGAAAGTTTATATTCCTGCAATTAAAGGAATGTTTACGAGACGTCCTTTTATTGAGGGACCCTGGATGGATAAATATGAGGGCAGATATTATCTGCAGTATGCCTGTCCGGGAACAGAATATAATGGTTATGCGGATGGTGTCTATGTAGCGGAGCATCCGCTGGGACCATTTATATTGGCGAAGAATAACCCGTATTCTTATCATCCGGGTGGTTTTATGCCGGGAGCCGGGCATGGATCTACAATGAGGGATTTACAGCAGAATCTCTGGCATACCGCAACAATGCGGATCAGTGTAAATCATCAATTTGAACGCCGGGTTGGTCTGTGGCCGGCTGGTTTTGATTCGGATGGAGAACTATTCTGTAATCAGAATTACGGAGACTGGCCTATTGCGGTTGAGGATGGTAAGATGGATCCCTGGAAAGAGCCGGAATGGTTTTTGCTGAATTATGCAAAACCGGCAAAAGCCTCTTCTTTTGTAAAAGGAAAAGAACCGGAGAAAGCATTTGATGAAAATGCAAAAACGTGGTGGAGAGCAGCAGATTCTGAGAGCGGACAGTGGCTGGAGACAGATTTGGGAACGGTGATGGATGTGCGTGCGATCCAGATTAATTTTGCCGATGATGCGCTCCCGATTGCTTCACCGGGGAAAATACAGGGCAGTGAAACACAGCCACGTTATATTGAAGAGCGGGACCTTGTGACGCGTTGGAAGTTAGAAGGTTCTCTGGATGGGGCGAAGTATTTTATGATTGAAGATAAGTCGAAGGTTGATACAGACCTGCCTCATGATCTGGTTGTAAGGGAAGAAGGATTGCAGGTTCGATATTTACGTTTGACAATTGTGGAGATTCCGTATCATGTAGAACCGTGTATATCAGGATTTCGTGTATTTGGAAAGGGTGCCGGAGACAAGCCTGTTCCACCCAAATATCACGCAGTAAAAAGTGAGGATGGACTGGATCTTCTAGTATCGATCGGGGAAACTGCAGATGCTATCGGATATAACATTTTATGGGGACATGAGGAAAGGAAATTGTATCACAGCTATCAGATTTACAGGAATCCGGAATCGGTGCAAAAGGCAGTAGAACAACAGATAGAAAAAAGAATCGGCGCATTGGTGAAAGAGCAGGAGTGCTTTGTACGGGTGGATTCTTATAATGAGAATGGAATCACCCATGGTACTGTAAAAAAGGTGTTGGAAAGAAAGTAGGTAGTGAAATAGATGAAACTGACAATCAATGATAACTGGAAATTTGTGAAACAGGCAGGAAATGCAGCGGAAGCTATGCAGGCAGAGGGGGAACGGATTTCACTCCCGCATACATGGAATGCCGAAGATGGACAAGATGGTGGGAATGATTACTATCGCGGAACCTGTTGGTATATCAAGGAGCTTACTGAGGTAGAGAAGACAGAAGAGGAAGAAGTGTATCTGGAATTTCTTGGTGCTGCTATGATCAGTGATGTGTATTTGAACGGAGAAAAACTGTTTCATCACGAAGGCGGGTATTCTACATTTCGCGTCAATCTGACAGCGCATTTGACAGAGAAAAATGTACTTGCAGTTGCGGTGGATAATGGGGATAATACGATCTGCTATCCGCAGAAGGCAGATTTTACTTTTTATGGAGGATTATATAGAAATGTCAATCTTCTTGTAGTGCCGAGAGAACATTTTGCGCTGGATTATTGTGGAACACCGGGTATCAAAGTGACGCCGGAAGTGGATCTGGAGACAAAAAAAGCAAACGTTACGGTAGAAGTATGGACTTCCGGGAATCCGAAAGAGGTAACGATTACTGCAGCGGAACAGACAAAGAACGTTGAAGTGTCGGGAAATTACGCAAAGACGGTATTTGAGATTGAACAGGTACATCTTTGGGATGGATTAGAAGACCCTTATCTGTATTCGGCAGAGGCGGTTCTTGCAAGCGGTGACCGAGTGAGTACGAGGTTTGGATGCAGAACATTTGAAATGGACTCACAAAAAGGATTTCTTTTAAATGGCCGCAGTTATCCGCTGAGAGGAGTGAGTCGGCATCAGGATGTAAAAGGTGTTGGAAATGCTTTGTCATTGGAAGACCATCAGCGTGATATGGAGATTATCAAGGAACTGGGGGCAACGACCCTTCGTCTTGCTCATTATCAGCATGCGCAGGAATTTTATGATCTGTGTGATGAAAATGGTCTGGTTGTATGGGCAGAAATTCCGTATATTACGATGCATATGAGCAGTGCGCGTGCCAATACGCTGTCTCAGATGGAGGAGCTGATCGTACAGAATTACAATCATCCAAGCATTTGCTGTTGGGGGCTGTCCAATGAAATTACGGCTGCAAGTGCAGTGGATGAGGATTTGCTGGAAAATCACAGACTGTTAAACGATCTTTGTCATCGGCTGGACGCTACCCGTCCTACGACTATGGCAAATGTATTTATGCTGGAAATAGACAGTCCGATCTTGGAAATTCCGGATATTAATAGTTACAATCTGTATTTCGGATGGTATCTTGGAGATTTGGAACAGAATGAGGAATTTTTTGACGAATATCATGAGAAATATCCGGATCGTGTCATTGGCTTTTCTGAGTATGGAGCAGATGCTAACCCACAGTATCAGTCATCCAAACCGGAGAAGGGAGACTATACAGAAAGTTATCAGGCAGTGTACCATGAGCATATGCTGAAAATGATTGAGGAACGCCCTTGGCTGTGGGCGACGCACGTATGGAATCTGTTTGATTTCGCCGCAGATGGAAGAGACGAAGGTGGAAAACATGGGGAGAATCAAAAGGGATTGGTTACCATTGACCGTCGTTTGAAAAAGGATGCGTTTTATTTATATAAGGCGGCTTGGAATCAGAAAGAACCCTTTGTGCATTTGTGTGGAAAACGGTATGCAGATCGTGCAGAAGAGATGACAGAGGTAAAAGTATATTCCAATCAGCCGGAAGTGACGTTGTTTGTGGATGGAAATGAAGTAGAAACAAAGGCAGGAAAAACGATCTTTACTTTTTCGGTTGCGCTTCAGGGAGAGCATACGATAGAAGCAAGGAGTGGTGCAGTGTCTGATCAGATGCAGATTCGAAGGGTGGAAGAAGAAAACCCGACATATCGCATGGTGCAGGCAAAGCCGGTTGCGAACTGGTTTGATGCAAGTACATATGATGAAACCTGTTATTCTGTATTTGATAAGTTGGGCGAGATTCGAGAGAATCCAAAGGCAGGAGCGGTTATCAATCAGTTGATGGAACAGGGCGCTCAGAGCCGGGGAGATGTGGCGGAAGCAGTCAAAGACAATCCGGCATTGCAGAGAATGATGGGCAGAATCACAGTAGAAAGTCTTTTGAAACAAGGAGGCGCAGATGCCGAAAGCATCAAGCAGGTAAACCGTATCCTGCAGGGAATCAAAAAGGAGCAGTGAAGACATAAGATGAGCGAGAAAATAAAAGCATTGCAAAAAGGAGAAGGTGGAAATTATATCTTTCCGTTCTTCTGGCAGCATGGAGAAACGGAAACGGTTCTCAGGGAATATATGAAAGCCATCCATGAGGCAAATATCGGAGCCGTCTGTGTAGAGAGCAGACCGCATCCGGATTTTTGCGGAGAACAGTGGTGGCATGACATGGACATCATTTTGGAAGAGGCGAAACGATATGGGATGAAGGTCTGGATTCTGGATGACAGTCATTTCCCGACCGGGTATGCAAATGGGGCAATGAAGGATCAGCCGTTGGAGTTGTACCGCCAGAGCATTACATGCAGACAGTATCGGGGACGGCAGGGGGAGCAAATTGTGATTCCTGCTGAAGATATCAAGAAGGCCCGTCCTTTTGAGCCCAATATGATGGAGCAGATGATGACTCATAATTCCGCGGATGGAGCTACAAAGCAATTTGAGGATGACAGATTACTTGGAATTTATGCAATTCGTCAAGACGGAGCAGGTGGATTTCTCAGGAAAGAGTATCGAATAAATTTGATATCTGAGGTTTCTGAAAATGGTTTGTTGTGGGAGGTGCCGGAAGGAGAATGGAAGGTTTATGTACTGCAGCTTACC
>Kit_p2__coassemble_1340_pt1 | contig 17323 bp, 14 predicted proteins | sample Kit_p2__metabat2_high_PE_017 | metagenome-assembled genome bin Kit_p2 | reverse complement strand
TAACGCATAAAAATACCCTCCTTACTGGTTTGTCCAGTAAAGAGGGTACATATCATTGATTAGAGATGACATGCCGTTTTTTGATAGGCGAGCCGTTCTGTTCCATCTTCCAGATAAATGATTCCACAGTAAGCAAATCCATTTTTATCTAGGAGATGTTGCATAATCTGATTATTACGATGGGTATCGATTTTGAGATTGCCGCATTGTTTGAAAGCCCAGTCAATGCAGTAGGAGGCAGCGCCTTTGATCTTACCATCGGAGGTAATTCTGTGAACGACACCGTAAGGGGATTCGTTGAGCCACTCACCTTCGTAAATGCGGGCATAGGTATCGTCTTTCCCAATGCAGAAGTAGAAGGTAGCGTGTATAACGCCGTTTTCTTCGCAGACATAGCTGTTGCCGTCTGCGATATCTTGTTCGAGTATGGCAGCAGGCGGATAGGAATTGCCCCATTGGGTCGGGTTGCCATGCTGAGCCATAAAAATTCGTGCCTGTTCATATAAGTCTGATAAAATATTAAAATCTTCGGAAGTGGCTTTTCTGATCTTCATGTTATACTCCAGTCATTATTTATATTTCAGTAGCTTTCATTAAAAAGATAAGCTGTATATATTCGTAAAAATCATACCATATTTGGTATAAGTGTTGCAAGACTTCTACTATATATTAGAAAATTAAATAAAATATAATAAGAAGAGGGGGCGTTTGGTCAAGAGGATTGTATAAAATAAGATACATGGATAACAGCACTTGTTATTTATTTAACCAGATGATATACTGAGCCCGTAAAAGAAAAGAATGACTAAAGAAACCAGAGGAGGTTATGGGAAAATGGCACATTTTGAGCAGTGGGAAGGATTTGCCGGAAAAAACTGGAGAAATTCAGTAGATGTACGTGACTTTATTCAGGAAAACTACACTCCATATGATGGAGATGAATCTTTCTTGGAGGGACCAACTGAAGCAACAAACAAATTGTGGGGAAGACTTCAGGAATTACAGGCTGAAGAACGCGCAAAGGGCGGAGTTCTTGATATGGAAACAGAAGTTGTTTCTGGATTGACAGCTTATGGTCCTGGATATATAGATGAAAGCATGAAAGACCTTGAGACAGTTGTAGGTCTTCAGACAGACAAACCATTAAAGAGAGCATTTATGCCATACGGTGGTATCAACATGGCAGTAAAAGCTTGTACAACATATGGTTATGAGCCAAGCGAAAGATTGAAAGAGATCTTTACAAAATATCACAAAACACACAACCAGGGTGTATTTGATATTTACACACCAGAGATGAAAAAAGCTCGTCACAACAAGATCATTACAGGTCTTCCAGATACATACGGTCGTGGACGTATCGTTGGTGACTACCGTCGTGTAGCTCTTTACGGTATCGATTTCTTGATCGAGAAAAAACAGTACGACTTTGAGCGTTATGCAAGACATGGTATGAAAGGTACAGACTTCCGTCTTCGTGAAGAAATCACAGAGCAGATTCGTGCTTTGGAACAGATGAAAGAGATGGCAGCATCTTACGGATTTGACATTTCTCAGCCTGCAAAAGATGCAAGAGAAGCTGTACAGTGGTTGTACTTCGGATATCTTGCAGCAATCAAGACACAGAATGGTGCTGCAATGAGTGTTGGTCGTATCTCTACATTCCTTGATATTTATATCGAAAGAGATATGAAAAAAGGCATCTTAACAGAGAAAGAAGCACAGGAATTGATTGACCATATTGTTATGAAATTCCGTATGGTTAAATTTGCACGTATTCCTTCTTATAATGAATTGTTCTCAGGAGATCCGGTATGGGCAACTCTTGAAATGGGTGGTCTTGGACAGGATGGACGTTCTATGGTTACAAAGAACGATTTCCGTTTCTTACATACATTAGAGAACATGGGACCGGCTCCGGAGCCGAACTTGACAGTTCTGTATTCTGAGAGACTTCCGGAAAACTTCAAAAAGTATACATCTCTTATTTCTGTAAAGACAAGTTCTGTACAGTATGAGAATGATGATGTTATGCGTCCGGTATGGGGCGATGACTACAGTATCTGCTGTTGTGTATCTGCAACACAGACAGGTAAGGAAATCCAGTTCTTCGGAGCTCGTGCAAACCTTGCAAAATGTTTGTTGTATGCAATCAACGGTGGTGTGGATGAGAAGACAAAAGTACAGGTAGGACCGGCTTACAGACCGATTACTTCTGAATATCTGGATTACGATGAAGTAATGGAACGTTATGATGAGATGATGGAGTGGCTGTCCAAACTGTATGTTGATACATTGAACATGATTCACTATATGCATGACAAATATTACTACGAAGCAGCAGAGATGGCTCTGATTGATACGGACGTAAGACGTACATTTGCAACAGGTATCGCAGGATTTTCTCACGTAGTAGACTCCCTGAGCGCAATCAAATATGCTAAGGTAAAAGTAATTCGTGATGAAGATGGAATGGCAACAGATTTCGAAATCGAGGGAGATTTCCCAAGATACGGTAACGATGATGATCGTGCAGATGATATCGCAATCTGGCTGTTAAAGACATTTATGCACAAATTAAGCAAATGCCATACATACAGAGATTCTGAGCCGACAACATCTATTCTTACAATTACATCTAACGTTGTATATGGTAAGGCAACAGGAACTCTTCCGGATGGAAGAAAAGCAGGTGAGCCGCTGTCACCGGGAGCTAACCCGTCTTACGGCGCAGAGAAGAATGGTCTTCTGGCATCCTTGAACTCTGTCGCAAAACTGCCTTATGAGCTGGCATTGGATGGTATTTCTAATACACAGACAATCAGCCCGAGTGCACTTGGACACAATGATGAGGAACGTAAGGTAAATCTTGCTCGTGTTATGGATGGATACTTCCACCAGGGAGCACATCATCTGAATGTAAACGTATTTGGTACAGAAAAACTGATCGATGCTATGGAGCATCCAGAGAAACCGGAATATGCAAACTTTACAATTCGTGTATCCGGATATGCTGTTAAGTTTATCGACCTGACACGTGAACAGCAGATGGATGTTATCGCAAGAACATGCCACGAGTCAATGTAATAAATGATAAATAATGGTTGTAAAAGGGTCAGATTCAATTGAGTCTGACCTTTTTTAGAAAAAGGAGAAATTATGGCAGAACAAGAGTTAAAAGGATATGTCCATTCTCTGGAGAGTTTTGGCTCTGTTGACGGACCGGGAGTGCGTTATGTGATTTTTCTGACAGGCTGTGCTATGCGCTGTCAGTTTTGCCACAATCCAGACACATGGAATATGCAGGCAGGAACCTTATATACAACAGATGAACTGTTGAAAACGGCAATGCGTTACCGTACCTATTGGGGAGAAAAAGGTGGAATAACGGTTAGTGGCGGGGAACCGCTTTTGCAGATTGAATTTCTGACAGAATTGTTCCGAAAGGCAAAGGAACAAGGTGTCCACACAACCTTGGATACAAGTGGAAATCCGTTTACGAGAGAAGAACCTTTCTTTGGGAAAATGCAGGAATTGATGAAGTATACGGATTTGGTGATGCTGGATATCAAGCATATCGATGATGAAAAACATAAGATTCTGACAGGACATACCAATGAAAATATTCTGGATCTGGCAAAATATCTGGATGAAATTGGAAAACCGGTTTGGATTCGTCACGTTCTTGTTCCGGAGAGAAGTGATGAGGATGCGGCGCTGGAAAAACTGCATACATTTATCGAAGGACTGGGAAATGTAGAGAAGGTTGAAGTGCTTCCATATCATACACTGGGGGCATATAAATGGAAGGAACTTGGATATGAATATCCTTTGGAAGGAATTGATCCCCCAACAAAAGAGCGTGTAGAACATGCAAAACAAGTATTGCATGCAATGTAAAGGGAAGAGGGCAGATTTTGAATCTGTTCTCTTTTTTTTGCGCTTTTTGAAAATATTAAGGAAAGGAAACATTTAATTAAGAATTCTTAAGGAAAGTTTGGGGTATAATTTAAGAGTTATCTGTTAAGGTAAATACAAGAGGTGAGAATATGAAATATGAGCTTATTCGCTATGTTGTGGGCGGGATTTGCACAACGCTTGTGAATATCGGTGTTTTTTATGAATTCCGACAACTTATAGGGCTGCCAATTGCATTTGCCAATCTGATTTCTATTTTAACAGCAATTTTATTTGCATTTTATGTGAATAAAAAGTTTGTTTTTCGAGCGGAGGAATCAAACGATACGGAACAACAATTTATTCGTTTTGTAGGAATGAGAGTCATTACCTTTGCGGTAGAGCTTTTTGGAGTTGAGTGGCTGGTATTTGGGATTCATTTTACGGAAATGTGGGCAAAATTCAGTATACAGTTTTTGGTAATTGCAATGAATTATGCGATTAGTAAGTGGTTTGTTTTTGCAGATGGGAGGAAGAAAGATGGAGAAAATAACAGTCATAGTGCCTTGCTGGAATGAAGAAGAGGCATTGCCAATTTATTATAAAGAAATGTCTGCAGTTATGAAAATGATGAAAAATGTTGAGATAGAGCTTTTGTTTGTGGATGATGGCTCAACAGATGATACTTTGCAGGTAATGAAGGAATTACATTTTTTGGATGAACGATGTAAATACTTATCCTTTTCAAGAAATTTTGGAAAAGAGGCGGCTATCTATGCGGGACTTCAAAATGCAGACAGTGAATATGTGGCGATTATGGATGTGGACTTGCAGGATCCGCCGGAACTCCTTCCTAAGATGTACGCTTTATTGCAGGAAGGATATGATTGTATAGCGACAAAGCGTGCAACGAGAACAGGTGAACCGAAACTGCGCTCTTTTTTCTCAGATTGTTTTTATAAGTTGATTAATAAAATATCAGATACCGAGATTGTGAGTGGAGCCAGAGATTATCGCCTTATGAATCGCAAAATGGTGGAGGCTGTTTTGGAGATGAGTGAGTATAATCGGTTTTCGAAAGGAATTTTCGAATGGGTCGGATTTCGTACCAAATGGCTGGAATTTGACAATGTAGAGCGGTCAGTAGGGAAGACAAAATGGTCTATGAAACAGTTATTTTCTTATTCTGTGGAGGGAATTACAGGTTTTTCAGTTGCACCCCTGTCCTTTGCCTCTATTATTGGCATCTTGTTCTGTGTCCTGTCATTTCTGATGATTGGCATAATCATAGTCAGAACCTTGCTTTGGGGAGATCCGGTGTCAGGATGGCCGTCATTGGTCTGTATTATTTTCTTTGTGGGAGGAATCCAGTTGTTATGCACAGGGATTGTGGGGCAGTATTTGTCAAAGACATATTTGGAAACAAAGAATCGACCGATATATATTTTGAAAGACAGCAGTGAGGAGCTAAAAGGAGGAGCGCATGTTGCAAAAAGTGTTTGGGGCAAATGTAGACTGGATCAGTCAGCATAGCGTGTTTCCGGAATATTTCCGGCAGCAGTTTTATGAAACCGGAGTACTGTTTCCGGAATTTGCCGCCAATATCGGAGGCGGGCAGAATATCTATCATTTTGCATACTATGGTCTTTATAATCCGCTCTTGCTCCCCGCTTATTTCCTTCCGTTTATAAAAATGAGTGATTATCTGATGGGGATTAGCATTCTATGTCTTTTAGCAGATGGCATCTTATTTTATAAATGGATGAAAAATAACCAGATCTCAAAAGGAAATGCATTGCTTGCGACAATTTTATTTTTTCTCGCAGGGCCGATGATTTTTCATTCCTACAATCAAATTATGTTTGTAAACTATATGCCTTTTTTACTATTGGGATTGATTGGTGTAGATCGTTTTTTTCAAGAAGAAAAAAGGGGAGTATTGATTACCGGTGTGTTTTTGATGATTTTGACCAGTTTCTATTTCAGTATTGGCGGGCTTTTGGTTCTGTCTGTTTATGGAAGTTATTGTAGTTGGAAGATCCAAGAAGAGAAAAAAGGGGTGACAATCCGCCAGTTTTTTAAAGATGGAGTGTCCTTTTGTGGGCTGCTGATGACGGGGATTCTTTCGACAGGATTTTTACTTGTTCCGACTGCGATGGCGCTGCTGTGCGGAGAACGAAAAGGAGGAGCTTTGCAAAGTATCAGCTCACTTCTGATACCGGATTTGGAAGTGTTTCGGTTTGTATATCAGCCTTATGGAATCGGTCTTACTACCTGTGTGATTACGGTGCTGCTTACCGGCGTTGCATATACAAAATGGAGTGAAAAATACCTGCATATGGCATGTATACTCATTCTAGTCGTTCCGGCGTTTTCGTATTTGTTAAATGGCGGATTATATATTCGGGACAAGGCATTGATTCCGCTGTTGCCGCTGTTATGTTATTTGACTGCAATGTATTTGGAAAAATATCGGCATCGGGAACTTTCTTTTTGGGTAGGGATTCTTCCGCTGTGCATCACCCTTCTGTTCGTTTTATTTGGAAGGGTACAGAAAGAGGGAAGTTCATATCGGTGGCTTATTGCAACAGATGCAGTGGTGATGCTGCTTAGTGGATTATTCTATTATTGGAAAAAAGGAAGTGAAAAAAGGTTTATTCTATTTCCCATACTTTTTTTGTTTTTGTTTGGAATGGGATATCATGGGAAAATGAATCGCATGCTAGATACTTCTTTTTATAAACAGGTGACAGATACAGAATATGAAAACACAGTGAAACAATTGCTGAAAAAGGAGAAAGGATTTTACCGATTGGAGCAGCAGGGAACGGGAGAAGAGAACGCTGCAAATCTAAATAGAATCTGGTCTGCAAGACAATATAGTTCCTCTCTGTATTCTTCTACATACAATGCAGAGTATCAGAGATTTCGAACGAAAGTGTTTGATGTAGAGCAGCCTTATCGAAATGTGTTGATGCAGGCACAGGCAGAAAATGCAATCTTTCAAAGGTTGATGGGAGTGAAATATATTTTGTCATCAGGTGCGGTGCCGGGATATCAGGAAAGTTCCGCAGGAATCTATAAAAATGAAGATGTATTTCCGATTATTTATGGTACAGATCAAGTAATAGCTCAAACGGAGTTTGAAACATATGCATTTCCTTATAATCAATTGACTTTTCTTTCCCATGCCGTTGTACCTCGGACGCTGTCTGATACATTGGAAGAGAAAAAGGAAATACAAACGGTTGATTTGGCGGCGAAGATACATGCGGGAGACAAGAAAATTATTTTAGATGAAAGGCAAGAGGGGGATATTTTTCTTCTTCAATTTGATGTGAAGAACCATCAAAATTCAGACGTCTGGGTCAGCATAGATGGGGTGAAAAACAAACTCACAGCTCAAAATCATATTTATTATAATGAGAACGAAACTTTTACCTTTGCGTTTGCCTTAGAGGAAGGGCAGAGGGAGATTCCAATTGCATTCAGTGAAGGAAAGTATGAGATTTCAAATGTAAAATGCTATCTTTATCAAATGCAGCAATCGACTCCGGTACAATCAGAATTTCAAGTCAATCAGCAGGAAACAAAAGGAAATCAGATTGTTGGGGAAATAAATATGGAAAAAGATGGATATTTGATTACATCGATACCCTATGAAGATTCCTTTACAGTTAAAATAGATGGAGAGGAACGAAACTATGAAAAAGTAAATACGGCATTTCTGGGATTGCAGTTAGAGAAGGGGACACATCATGTAGAGATTGTATATCATGCACCGGGTTCTGCTGCGGGGAAAGTTGTGACAGGAATCGGTGTAAGTCTCTGGTGCATACTTATCGCCATACAGTTCCGGAAAAAGAAAAAAACTCTTTTTGCCAATCACTGCGTGTGATCTAAGGACCTGCACGCAATGTCAGTAAAAAGAGTTTTTGTTTTTAATATTAAGTGAATTGCTCTAAAGAATTAGTCTTCTTCTACAAATTCGTCTTTTCCTACTCCACACCAAGGGCATACCCAATCTTCCGGAAGGTCTTCGAAAGCTGTTCCTGGTTCGATTCCGCTATCTGGATCGCCTACTTCTGGGTCGTATACATAACCACATGGTTCACATACATATTTTTTCATGAAAAATTCCTCCTTAACATAAATTGATAACTGTCATTGATGAGTGATTACTCATTCGACGACTCTATTATATAAAAAAAGTATAAGTTATTCAATCATTTTATTTTCTTTTTTGGTGACAGAGAGAAGTTTGTAAAATGTTTTTCGTATAAAGAAAATTGCTGGAAAACTTACAAGTAGCTCTGTAACCGGGAGCGTAAGCCAGATGCCATTGATTCCGAATAAAGCAGACAACAAAAAGGCCAATGGAATTACAAGAACAAATCCTCGGAAAATAGAAAGTAAAAAGGCTTCTTTTGGATGATCTGTCGAACTTAAAAAAGTAGCAGTTGAGATATTCATTCCTACAAAGAGGAAGGCAATGAAATAAATGTGCATTCCATGGGTGGCTATGATGTTTAAGGTTTCATTCCCGTCTTTATTGAAAGCTGAAACAATTGGCTGTGACCATATAAAAGTAATTAAATAGGAAACGACAGCAAGAACCGCCGAGGTAGCAAAGGCATAGAAAAGGATCTGACGAATCTGACGGTATTCTTTCTTGCCGAAACACTGGCTGATCACTGGCTGAATTCCTTGGGAGATACCTGTATACATTGCGGTTAGTACAAGGGCAATGTTGGCAATTACGCCGTATGCTGCCACCCCGATGTTGCCGCTGATCGTTAGAATCAGCAGATTGAAAATCAGCATAACGACACCGGAAGAGACTTCTACGATAAGGGAGGAAGAACCCAGAGCGCAGATGTCTAAGCTGCGTTTAAAAGATGGATGTACGCAGCGGAGATGGAATTGATTGTTCTTTTTCCCAAAATGAATGGAAAGAATGAAAATACTGATAACCGGTGAGGCTGCGGTAGCAAGCGCAGCGCCTTTCATTCCCAAATGCAAAGGGAATATGAAGAGGTAATCCATAAAAATATTGGAAAAACTTCCGGTCAGCATTGCCAGCATAGAAAGTTGCGGCGCACCGTCATTACGGACAAAACAAATCAGTAGATTATTGCACATGAAAAAAGGTGTAAAGATCATGAGAATCTTTAAATATTCAGTTGTCAACCGGAGTGTTTCTGCATTGGCTCCCAGAAGAATGGAAAGCGGTTCTGCACAAGTCAACCCAAGAACGAAAAAAATAGAGGAGAAAAGCAGGGTTAGGTAGAGTGAATGTGTAAAGATATAATCACGTACCGCAGAGTCAGCATTCCCCTTGGAAATCGAATAGCGGGTTGCGCCGCCCATACCAATCATTAGTCCAAGTCCATGCATAAAATTATAAACAGGAATTGCAAGATTCAATGCGGTCAGACCATTTGCACCAACGCCTTGGGCAATAAAAAAAGTATCTGCCAGTATATAACAAGACAGACCAATCATTCCTAAAATATTGGCGGATACATATTTGAAAAAAGTATTTCTTATATTTTGCATAGCAATGTGCTCCTTTTAAATTCGAGAGAAGTTTAGCATAGAATAAAAAAGAAATCAATGCTTTCCTCATAAGGCAGTTTGGTGTAAAATAAGACAGGGATATCAGAACACGAGAAATGAGGTACGAGTATGAATAAGAAGGAAGTATTAGAAATACGAAAACAATTTTCGTTTGCAAATTGCGCAATTACCAGAATTTGCGGATGTTATGTAGATCATGAAAAGAATAAGAGAATGCAGTCAAAAGAGGCATTTTTATCCTTGCCGGAAGAAGAGGGATTCAAGTATTTTGACATATTTAAAAAGACGCTCTCCGGAACGATTGGGAAAAATATGTTAAATATGGAGTTCCCATTGGAACAGGAGATGCCGGGTGGAACACAGGAATTTTTATTAAAACTTCGGAACAGTAAGCTGGAAGATGATATGCTGCTGGAAGAGTTTTATGACAAAGTTATTGAAAATTACATATATGATGAGAATTATTATATTGTATTGATTCACGCTATGTATGATGTGCCGGGAAAGGCATCGGATGATTTGGAAATGCATGACGCATCCGACACAGTATATGAATATCTGTTGTGCAGCATCTGTCCGGTTTCTTTATCAAAAGCAGGACTGTGTTATAATGCAGAAGATAACCGGATTGAAGACCGGATACGGGATTGGATTGTAGATATGCCGGATAAAGGATTTTTATTCCCGGCATTTACAGATCGAAATATGGATATACATGGTATTTTATACTATACAAAGAAATCCGAAGATTTACAACCGGAGCTGATCGATCAGCTTTTAGGTGCAAAGATGCCGATGTCCGCAGATACGCAGAAAGAAACCTTCCAGATGATTATTGAGGATACGCTGGGAGAAGATGGTGACTATGAGACAGTGCGTAATATCCATGAAACGCTGAACGATCTGATTGAGGAGCATAAGGAAGAACCAGAACCGCTGATGTTGGATAAGACGGATGTAAAAAAGATATTTGAAAGCAGCGGTGTAACAGCAGAAAAGATGGAGACATTTGAGCAGACGTTTGAGGCGGCAGCAGGGGAGAAGGCATCTTTGATGGCAGCCAACATTGCAGAGACAAGAAAGTTCAATATCGAAACACCGGATATTGTAATCAAAGTCAATCCAGATCGGGCAGATTTGATAGAGACAAGAGAGATTGACGGGCGGCAGTGTCTGGTGATTGCAGTGGATGATCATATTGAGGTAAATGGAATCAATGTCAGAACCATGAAAAAACCAGGAAGTATAGAAGTTGTAAATCGAGAAGAAGATTTAGAAATGATTTAATTTACAAACAGAGAAAAAAATACAGGACGAAAAATAACGCAGAAGGGAAAATTCCTTTCTGCGTTATTGCGAATTTAGAATAAGTTTATCATAGATTATTTGAAAAACAACCTTGTGTATATTTGAAGATTATGTTATTCTGTTTTCACTTTATTATAAAATGAAGAGGTAAGAGAAATTATAATATAATAGTAATGAGACATGAGGCAATCAGAAGGAAAAATCTGATTGCCTTATTTGTTAGGTGATTAATCAAAAATTGTACAAAAATGTTAAAAATTAGTGAAGTATAACATACAATATTGACTTTTTTAGTAGATATAAATAAACTAATAGTTAGTTATTTAACTAATTTGAAAAGGATGGAGATATGGGAATGAACTGTAAATTTGATAATATGCCAATGATTGGTATATTGAGTCAAGTCGCACATTTGAGCGGATGTTATGCAAAACAGTCTTATGAGACATTTGATTTAAAGCCATGGCAGGCTGGGATTTTGATTGTGCTGAGTATGGAAGGAGAATTGTCTCAAAGAGAACTGGCGAAGAAATTGAACCAGACACCGCCGTCTGTTACAACAGCTATTCAGAAAATGGAAAAACTGGGATACATTACACGTACCCCGGATTCGGAGGATCAGAGGATTTTAAGGCTGCGGTTGACGGATAAGAGCAGAGAATATCTGGAACATATCAGAGAGGCAACACAGAAGATAGAAGAACATATTTTAAAAGGAATGAATATAGAAGAAAAATTATTGTTTCGACGTCTTTTGATGCAAGTACGAGATAATCTATTAGAAGAAACAGATACTGATTTTTTGAAATCGCATATGAAATTATAAGAGAAAGGAAAGGCATTATGAAAAAATTATTTAAGTATGTAGGCTTGTACTGGAGAACAGTGCTTTTGATTTTTATTGTACTGTTCGTGCAGGCGTATTGCGATCTGTCACTTCCATCCTATACATCCGATATTGTGAATGTCGGGATTCAGCAAAATGGAATTGACGAAACGATTCCACAGGTGATTGCGGAAGAGGATATGCAAAAGGTTCTATTGTTTGTGACGGATAAAGAAGAAAAACAAACCGTAGAAGAATCATATGAAAAGGATGAAAATTCCTACGATAAAAAGGCGTTGGTGTTGAAAGAAAGTGTTCAGAATAAAAAAGAAAGTCAGAAAGACCTTTCACAGATTCTGGGAATTCCGATGCTTTTGACAGAAGGTTTTTCTTCAGATAATGAAACAATTCGTCAGATGGAAGAACAGATGAAGGAGCAGCTGTTAGCTGCACAGCCTCAGTTGAACATAGAGAATCTGGATATGTTTCAGATTTTGCAAATGATGCCGGCGGAGCAGGTGCAGATGTTGGTAAAAGAGATGCAGAAACAGATGAGCGATATGCCGGATATGATAGTGGAGCAGGCTGCGGTATCTTATGTGAAGACAGCATATCTCAATTTGGGAATGGATGTTGACAGAATACAAATTCAATATATTCTGATAACAGGAGGAAAAATGATTGCACTTGCATTTTTGGGAATGATGGCAAGTGTGTTGGGTGGATTTTTAGCTTCTAAGGCTGCTGCAGCAACAGGCCGTGATTTAAGAAGCAAGGTATTTCGTAAAGTGGTTGGTTTTTCCAATAATGAGTTTGATCATTTTTCAACGGCGTCTTTGATTACCCGAAGTACAAATGATATCCAACAGATCCAGTTACTGATGGTCATGCTTTTGCGAGTTGTATTGTATGCGCCAATCATGGCTATCGGTGGTATCTATAAAGTATTTCATACCAATGTTTCGATGTCATGGATTATTGGGTTGGCGGTGATTCTGATTGGTATGGTTGTTTTGACCTTGTTTGCTGTGGCGATGCCGAAGTTTAAGGTAATGCAGAAATTGGTAGACAGATTAAATCTGGTAACAAGAGAAATTTTGACAGGGCTTCCGGTTATTCGGGCATTTAGTACAGAAAAACATGAAGAAGAACGATTTGATGTGGCAAATCGAGATTTGACAAAAACGAATTTATTTGTAAATCGTGCCATGACATTTATGATGCCGGTTATGATGGTGATTATGAATGGAATTTCTGTTTTGATTGTATGGGTTGGAGCAAATGGAATCAATGACGGTCAGATGCAGGTTGGTGATATGATGGCATTTATTCAATATACAATGCAGATTATTATGAGCTTTTTGATGATTTGTATGGTATCCATCATGCTGCCGAGAGCAGCGGTAGCAGCAGAACGAGTAGATGAAGTTCTGACAAGCAAGACATTGATTCATGATCTGGAGCAACCGAAAAAACTCCCGGAAAAAGCAGATGGAGTTTTGAAGTTTGACCATGTTTCATTCCGATATCCGGGAGCAAGTGAAGATGTATTGCATGATATTACGTTTGAGGCAAAACCGGGAGAAACCACTGCAATTATAGGAAGTACCGGAAGTGGAAAATCTACACTTGTTAATCTGATTCCGAGATTTTACGATGTGACCGAAGGTGCGATTACATTGGATGGAATGGATATCCGGGAAATTGCACAGCATGAACTTCGAGAGAAGTTGGGATATGTACCGCAGAAAGGAGTATTATTTTCCGGTACAATTGCGTCAAACATTATGTTTGGAAATGCAGATGGAACAGAGGAAGAAATGAAAGCTGCGGCAGAGACAGCACAGGCAGCAGAGTTTATTGAGACAAAGAGAAAACAATATGAAAGTTCCATTGCCCAAGGCGGAACAAATGTATCCGGAGGACAGAAACAAAGACTCTCTATTGCCCGGGCAATTGCAAAACATCCGGATATCTTTATTTTTGATGATAGCTTTTCGGCGCTGGATTATAAAACAGATGTAGCGCTTCGGAGAGCATTGAAGAAACAGACAGCAGACAGTACTGTTTTAATTGTAGCACAGAGAATCAGTACGATTTTACATGCGGAGCAGATTATTGTATTGGATGATGGAGAGGTTGCAGGAATCGGAACACATCAGGAACTGTTGGCTAATTGTGAAGTTTACCGGCAGATTGCAGAGTCACAACTTTCAGAAGAAGAGTTGAATGGAAAGGAGGCAAACAGTCATGCATAAACATCATGGTTCAGGAAATGCAGAAAAAGCAAAAGATTTTAAAGGGACTTTTAAGAAACTAATTCGTTACATGAGCGCGTATAAAATTCAAATGCTGTTTGTTGCCATATTTGCAATTGGAGGAACAGTATTTAATATTGTAGGGCCTAAGATTTTGGGAAAAGCAACAACAGAAATCTTTAACGGATTGGTAAGTAAAGTATCTGGCGGGGCAGGCATGGATTTTGAGAAAATTGCACAGATTCTTCTTTTTACACTTGCTTTGTATGTAATCAGTTCAGCCCTATCGTTTGTTCAAGGATTGATTATGACAGGGATTTCTCAAAAGACCACGTATCGTCTTAGAAAAGAAATTTCCGAAAAAATTAATCGTATGCCAATGCGTTATTTTGATACAAAGACACATGGAGAAGTATTGTCTAGAGTGACAAATGATGTTGATACACTGGGGCATAGTTTGAATCAAAGTGCAACCCAGATGATTACATCAGTGACTACAATTATTGGAGTTCTGGTAATGATGCTTTCTATTAGTCCATTGATGACGGTGGTAGCATTGTTGATACTTCCTATATCTATGACAATGATTTCAAGAATTATGAAGCGTTCTCAGAAATATTTCCGAGGACAGCAGGAATATCTGGGAAATGTCAATGGTCAAGTAGAAGAAGTATATTCCGGACATAATATTGTGAAGGCATTCAATAAGGAAGATGACATGATCAGGACTTTTGAAGAAACAAACGACCAATTGTATGAATCCGCATGGAAATCACAATTCTTTTCCGGAATGATGATGCCAATTATGTCTTTTGTAGGAAACCTTGGTTATGTAGCAGTTGCTATATTAGGTGGATTTTTGGCAATCAAAAAAACAATAGAGGTCGGAGATATTCAGTCCTTTATCCAGTATGTAAGAAACTTTACACAACCTATTCAGCAAGTCGCACAAGTGGCAAATATGCTGCAGTCTACAGCAGCTGCATCTGAACGAGTCTTTGAATTTCTAGAAGAAGAGGAAGAAGATGTGATCGTTGAAAATCCTGTAAGTGTGGAAGGATTGAAAGGAAATGTAGAATTTGATCATGTGCATTTTGGATATAATGAAGACAAAATTATCGTAAATGATTTTTCGGCAAAAATCAAAGAAGGACAAAAAATAGCAATCGTAGGACCTACCGGGGCAGGAAAAACAACGATGATTAAGCTGTTGATGCGCTTTTATGATGTCAATGGAGGAGCGATTCTGATAGATGGACATAATGTGAAAGATTTCAATAGAAGTGAACTCCGTCAGATGTTCGGAATGGTATTGCAGGATACATGGTTATTCCATGGCAGTATCAAAGACAATATCAAGTATGGAAAATTAGATGCAACAGATGAAGAAGTCATCGAAGCAGCAAAAGCAGCCAGAGTACACCGATTTGTACAGACACTGCCCGGTGGATATGATATGGAATTAAATGAAGAGGCAAGTAACGTATCACAGGGACAAAAACAATTACTTACAATAGCCAGAGCCATATTGGCAGATCCTAAAATACTGATACTTGATGAGGCAACAAGTTCCGTAGACACAAGAACGGAAATTCAAATACAAAAAGCAATGGACACCTTAATGAAAGGACGAACCAGTTTCGTAATAGCCCATCGCTTATCCACAATACGCGATGCAGATTTAATCTTAGTCATGAAAGACGGAGACATCCTCGAACAAGGCAACCACGAAACCCTCCTAGCCCAAAACGGATTCTACGCAGAATTATACAAGTCACAATTTGAAAAAGCTACAAGCTGTGCATAAATCATGGAAAGAACACAATAGGGAGTGCTTGCATTCACTATTGTGTTCTTTTTATGATTTATATACGGCGCCAGCCGTCAGCGAGATGAAGCAAAGCGGAATCGAGCTGAAAGCACAGCTTGTACAAGCGTTAGAATCTAAACACATTTCTTAATTCTGAAAATACATTTCAAAGTAGAAAATCATACTAAATATCACGTTTTAAACACCGATTATCACAAATGCTTGAATATGAAGATGAAAAAAAGTATTTTAACAGAAAAAAGGGGGGCTACAAATGGCAAGTGTAGCGACATATATTGTAGAAATCTTGATAAGAGAAAAAATTGTTCAGAGAGAAGAACAGGAAATATATTGTTATGGAATGGAGTTATTGTTATACACATGTCTAAATGCAAGTCTCATATTATTATTGGGATTTATATTTCAAGACGTATTTGCAGGAGTGTTATATTTTTTAGTTTTGGCAACAGTGAGAACTCAGACGGGGGGATATCACGCATCATCATATATGAATTGTGGAATTTTGTATTGTACAGTATTCATTTTAGTATTTTACATATCTGAATTACTAAAGAAAACAGAAATATCGACTGTATTTTATGTAATGCTATTAATATTGAATTTATTCATTATGTGGAAAAATGCACCGGTATTGCACAAAAAGAGTCTTAGTGAGAGTGAAAAGAAACAAGCGGTGAAACGAGTTGGAATCAGAGGAATAGGATGGATTATAGCAGTTTGTGGATTTAGCCTTTTTAATGAAAGCGGAATGTTTGTCATTGGAAATTCTATGTTAATGATTACCGCTTTTATGATAATAGGGAAATATGCGGAGAAAAGAGGTGAAAAAGAATGAAACATGAGGAATGGAAAAAGAAGGCATTAGAGCAAACCGCAAAAGTAATAAATGTGGCAGCATGGGGTGGAGGCGGACTTCCTACATGGTTCGGATTTTATGAACCGGAATTGCCGGAAAAGATGAAGAAACAAAGAAATAATAATCAGAAATAGGAAAAGGAAAACGTTTATGAAAATGAAGAGAAAACGAACTTTAAGAACAGTTTTAAGTCTCTTTATGGCAGTGATTATTGCGGGGCAGGGAACTGCCCCACTCTTTGTATATGCCAAAGAGATAAGTGGAAATACACCAAGAGTGGTAGAGTTTGAACAACCAGATGCAATAGAAAGGGTGGAAGATGTTTTGAGCCCAGAAGAGATGATCGGAACCGGGGAACCAATGCCGCAGGAAAGTAACCATCATGAAACCTCGGAATTGCATGATTCTGGAAATATCGATGATGAGGATGTAGCTAAAGAACCAGAAACTGAGGATTTGACAGAGAAAGTAGAACAAACAGCGACAGAAGATTCAGAAATCGGATTGAGGGAACCAGAAGTATATTATCCCCTGCCGGAAGAACCGGCAGGAACTTTAGTTGAATATGATGAAACGTTCAAATCTTATAAGCAGGAAGATGGTTCTTATATTACACAATATGGTGGCTATATGGGGGTGTATAAGGATGAGAACGGAGAAATCCAAAAGGTTGAAAATAAATTGGTAGAGCCGAGAGTGCGTTCAGCAGCAGGAGCATATGTAAATAAGGCAAATGATTACCAAATCATATTGCCAAAACAGATTAC
>Kit_p2__coassemble_970_pt1 | contig 21885 bp, 19 predicted proteins | sample Kit_p2__metabat2_high_PE_017 | metagenome-assembled genome bin Kit_p2 | reverse complement strand
AAATATAACTATTGTGCACTATATATGAAAAAAAGGGTGAATTTAAGCAATGTCATTAACTTTAGCAAAGAGCAGAAATCGTAAGCATTTATAAAACTATGATTCCTGCTTTTTTAAAATTTGTAATCTTATATTTTTGTATGATATTATTTTTTGTATTACGATATTATATAACGTCAGAACTTAAAGCGTATGAGATGTATAACTATTCTTCGGAAATGATATGGATATGGTATCTCCGAAATGCGATTAATGTACTATACTATATTCTAGAACTTTTATTACTATTCGCATTATGCAACACAGAAAATTATAGTTCAGTTCTAGAATGCATACTTTTAATACCTGTTGCATTAATATCATGCTTTGCAAGCATATTTATAATAGATCCTTTTTCGTGGATATATGCAAATTCTGAGTATTTTATTCCTTTTGGTACAATGCTTTTCTGCGCATTATTATGTAGATGGTATAAAAAGCATCAAAGTAAAAACTAAATGTTATAGGGGCTGAAAAGTATGAAGAAAAAATACATAGTCGTAATAGTTGTTTGTTGTTTGTGTTTTGGATTGCTGTATTATATCGGACAAGGCAATAAGAGAGAGCTGCCTACGCTTTCAGTGTGCTGCTATGAAAAAAGCATTTCGGAAGATTCGACAGTTGTGGTATTTGAAGTTGAAAATATGTCTGACCAGATCGTTACATTTAATGAGAATAATTTTGCAAAGATAACATTAAATGGAAATGAGGTAGCTTATCCGACAAAATACATATCGCTCCAGCCGGGGGAAACAAAACAAATAGAAATTGAATTAACAAAGGTGATACCAAATAAACAAAATGAGGTGAAAGTTACAACAACATGTAATCAAGGTACGTCAGCAACCTTTGTTCTGACATTAGAATTATGAAGTATTAAATTAATAAGCTGCTGTAGCGAAATAAATTTGAGGGAGCATTGTAAAATGATATGCTCCCTTTTCCTACGTATATTATATGAAAAAACCTAAATACTAATGAAAGAAGAAGGATTCTTTGGAAAGGGTTAGGTGATTTGATATGGATGAAGGAAGAAGAAAAGTGCGGATCTGTCTGGTGACAATCGTGCTGGCAGCGGTGATTTTGGGAAGTATGTATTATTTGTATAATCGAAATGAAGAGTTTCCGGACAGTGGCGGTACCCTTGTAAAATGTATGGAGGTTTCGGAACATGTCAGCTAATCAAGATATCTTGTATATTAAGGGAGACAGGGATGTGGAACTGACAAAGACAGAGGTGACAGTGGGGGATATTTTGTCGTTGGAATGTAGTAATAAGGTAGTAATTCCGAAAATCAAATCTATAAAATTAGTAAAGTTTTCAGAACAAGGAAAAAAACAGCAGCGAGTCGTAATTTCTGTTTTGAAAATCATTGCCTGCATTCATGAGCAATATCCCAATTTGGACATCCAGAATCTTGGAGAGACAGATATCATTCTGACTTATGAGAATCAGAATACATCAGGAAATATCACACATTTGTTGAAAACAGCGGTAGTTGTCGTTCTGGTTTTTTGCGGATCTGCATTTTCGATTATGGCGTTTCACAATGATGTTTCCATTACAAAATTGTTTTCACAGATTTATCTGGCGCTAACCGGAGTTGAAAGTGATGGGTATACGATATTAGAAGTGAGTTATTCCATAGGGATTATCATAGGTATCTTAGGCTTTTTCAATCACTTTGGAAAAAAACGGTTTACAGTAGACCCGACACCGCTGGAAGTGCAGATGCGGCTTTATGAAAATGATATTCAGACCACTCTGGTGGAAGATGCCTCCAGAAGAAAGGAGGAGTTGGATGTGGGGAAATCAAATCCTGCTGGCTGTCATCGGTCTTAGTTTTGGAGCAGCAGTTGCCGGAGGGCTTTTTGCGTTTATTGTGGAATTGGGTGTGATTGCAGATTTTGCAGACCGGACGCATACGGCAGAACATATATTATTGTATGAGGATAGTACAGCTCTCGGTGGAATTGTTGGTACCATTTTGTTTGTTTTTCACCTTCCGATTCCTTATGGGAGTTGGATTTTGCCGATTTTTGGACTGTTCGGCGGAATATTTGTAGGGTGTTGGTCCATGGCGTTGGCGGAAATACTGAATGTATTTCCGATTTTTATTCGGAGAATCAAGATTACTCGTTATATCTCCGCATTTATTATTAGTATGGCATTGGGCAGAGGTGTAGGCTCGATACTGTATTTTATGCAGAAATGGTAAAAAAGCAGGAGTCGCTTATGCGACTCCTGTAATGCTGCCTAGCCAATATAAGAATCCCAGTGCCCAGCTTGTGAAGATGCCGTATAGAATAACCGGTCCTGCAATCGTGAAGATTTTACAGCCAATGCCGAATACCTGTCCTTCTTTTTTGTATTCGATCGCCGGAGCGGCAACGGAGTTGGCGAAACCGGTGATTGGAACCAGCGCTCCTGCACCACCCCATTTTGCTATCTTCGGATAAACACCGATTCCGGTTAGGATGACACTGATTAGAATGAGAATCAGAGAGGTCCAGCTGCTGCAATTGTCTTTGGACAATCCAAGCAGTTGACAGTAGTTGAAGATTCCCTGACCGAGGACACAGATGATTCCGCCGGTAAGAAACGCTTTTATCATATTTCCCCAGACATTGTGTCTGGGTGTTTTTTGTTTTACATAAGATTCATATTGTTGTTCTTGTTTTTGTTTTTCGATTTTGTCCATGGTATCACCTCTGAAAAAAATAATTGGAATCGTATTACAAGGAATAGTCTGCATAGAATGCGAGAAAAATATTCCTATATGTATAAATGTGTATAAAAAAAGTAGATTCCGAGATACTAGGCTGTAGCAGGAATCGTATACATTTTTTAGAAAATACTTTAGTAATTGATTTAGAAATGAGGGATTGGATTTGGAAGGACAGAAAATAACAGATACAAAGATGGAAAAACCAATCGGGGCATTGGGAAGTCAGAGCATTGCATTTGCAAAGGCTCCCTACATCTTACAGGCAGGTTCTGTAGTGGGAAGTAAGGAATCAGAAGGACCTCTTGGAAAGATGTTTGATATGACAAACGAAGATGATCTATTTGGTGCAAACACGTGGGAGGAGGCAGAAAGTACCATGCAAAAGGAGGCGTGTGTACTGGCATTGGGAAAGGCGAAGAAGGAGGCAAAGGACGTTCGGTTCTTATTTGGGGGCGATCTTCTCCGGCAGGGGATAGCAACTTCTATGGGCGTGGAGGCACTTCAGATTCCCATGTTTGGGTTATATGGAGCGTGTTCTACATCGGGAGAGGCGCTGGCACTTTCGGCAATGAGTGTGGCGGCAGGCTATGGAGAGTTGATGCTGGCAGTGACTTCCAGTCATTTTGGAAGTGCGGAAAAGGAATTTCGTTTCCCTCTGGGGTATGCCAATCAGAGGCCATTGTCGGCGCATTGGACGGTAACCGGGAGCGGGGCGTTTCTGGTTGGAACAGAAAAAAGTCATATCCGGATCAGTGGAGTAACGGTTGGGAAAATTGTAGATTATGGATTAAAAGATTCTCAGAATATGGGAGCATGTATGGCTCCGGCAGCCTGTGATACGATTGTGCAGAATTTCAAAGATTTCAACCGCAATGCAGAGGATTATGACCAGATTATCACCGGAGATTTGGGATATGTGGGGCAGGATATTTTATTCGATCTGGTCTGGGAGGCAGGGTATGATATCCGGCAAAATCACATGGATTGTGGAATGACTATCTTTGATCAAAAGACACAGGATACCCATGCCGGAGGCAGTGGCTGCGGCTGTGCTGCGGTTACTTTGGCTGCATACATTCTTCCCAAATTAAAAAGGGGGGAGTGGAAACGAATTTTATTTGTGCCGACGGGAGCGCTGATGTCAACGGTCAGTTTTAATGAAGGAGCCAGCGTTCCGGGAATCGCGCATGGAATTGTAATCGAGCATTGTTGATGCACGAAGAGAAACAGCCGATATGATTTTTATGAGAAGGAGATAGGAAAGATGGATTATGTAAACGCATTTTGGATAGGAGGACTCATCTGCGCTTTTGTACAGATTCTTCTCGACAGAACAAAACTGATGCCCGGCCGGGTGATGGTATTCCTTGTCTGTACAGGCGCTGTTTTGGGATTTTGCGGAATCTATAAGCCCTTTCAGGAATTTGCAGGGGCAGGGGCAAGCGTTCCACTATTGGGATTTGGAAATGTACTTTGGCAGGGAGTGAAGGAGGCAGTGGATAAAAGTGGATTTCTTGGGATTTTCCAAGGGGGATTTAAAGCAAGCGCAGTTGGAATCTCGGCGGCTCTTGTCTTTGGTTATCTGGCATCTTTTATTTTTGAACCGAGAATGAAAAAGTGAAAAAAATTCTGTCCTGCTTGTAAAATATATGTAAAATCTTGTTGTTTTTTGCGAGGGATAATGGTATCGTTAAAGATAGGAAAAATACGGGAGGTAACATATGAGTTACGCGGGAATCATTATCCCCTTTGTCGGGGGACTTGGAATGTTTATTTATGGTATGCAGATTATGGCTCAAGGTTTGGAGAATGCAGCTGGAAGTAAGATGAAAGCTTTGCTGGAGGCGCTTACAAGAAATAAACTGATGGGAGTTATGCTGGGCGCTTTGATCACGGCAGTTATTCAGAGCTCATCTGCAACAACGGTTATGGTCGTTGGTTTTGTAAATGCAGGAATCATGAATCTGAGTCAGGCGATGGGCGTGATCATGGGAGCAAATATTGGTACAACAGTAACCGGTTGGCTGGTCTCCAGTGTGGAGTGGGCGAAGTTCTTAAGTCCGTCCAATTTGGCTCCGATTGCGATAATGGCAGGTGTCATTGTGATGATGACAGGAAGCCGTCGTTCTACAAAGGATTTGTCCAGTATTATTATTGGATTTGGTATTTTATTTGTCGGTATCAGTACGATGTCTTCGGCTGTATCGCCCCTGCAGGAATCAGAGGCGTTCCGCAGCCTGTTTGTAACACTTGGTCACAATCCGTTTTTAGGAATTATAGCAGGTGCAGTGGTAACAGCCGTTATTCAAAGTTCATCAGCATCTGTAGGTATTTTACAGAGTCTGGCGGCAGCAGGACTGGTTCCATTTAATGCCGCAGTGTACATTATCATGGGACAGAATATCGGTACTTGCGTCACTGCGATTATGTCCAGTATCGGTGCGAAAAAGAACGCAAAAACAGCGGCGATCATGCATTTGTTATTTAACATCATCGGAACAATTATCTTTAGTGTTTTAGCAATTGTTCTATTTAAAGTGGTTTTCGTGGAAGCAGGAGATGGTGTCATTACACAGACACAGATCAGTACGGTTCATACGATTTTCAATGTAGGAACGACCATTTTACTCTTCCCATTCTCAGATCTGATCATCAAGCTGGCAAGAAAGCTGGAAAAGGAAGACGAGAATACAGAGGACGAGAGCAGAGTGCTGTTGGACGATCGTATGTTAGAGACTCCGGGAATTGCACTGCAGTCAGCGTTAAGTGAAGTCAGCCGTATGGGAAGTATCGTACTTCGAACAGTGGATAAGGCCATTGATGTTATCTTTACAAAGGATTATCAGAAGATATTAGAGATTAAAGAAGAAGAGGATACAGTAGATAGACTTTGCAGTGGTATTACAAATTATGTTGTGAAGTTAAGTTCTCTTTCTTTGAATGAAAAGGAACATCATGAAGTAGCATGTATTCTGCAGACGTTGTCGGATATTGAGAGAATTAGTGATTATTGTGAAAATATTTCTGAATTTGCCGAGACATTGACTGAACGAAAGGCTGTATTTACAGATGTAGGACGAGCCGAGTTAAAGGAAATGGCAGAAGTCTGTGCGGAGAGCTTCCGTTACGCTTTAGAAGCTTTTGTGGAAAATGATAAAGAAAAGGCAATGAAGGTAATTGAAAAAGAAAGTCAGGCAGATGATCTGGAAATTAAGCTCCGTACCGGACATATGCAGAGACTTGCAAATAATCAGTGTAATACAGATGCCGGAATTGTGTATTTGGATGCGTTAGTTGCATTGGAACGTATTTCGGATCATTCACGCAATATTGCAGAAGAAGTTTTAACAGCATAAAAATGAAAATATTGAAAGGAGATGCTTTTGTAAAGTGGCACCTCCTTTTTTATTTAACATTTATTTTACAAAACTTCCGTTTTAAATTTTACATTACTCCTTTAAGATAGCCATTGTGAAGAAAACAACTACATAACAAAAAGAAAAAAATCAAATCAAAGGAGATTTGCAAAATGAAAATGAAGAAGTTTATTGCATTAGTATCAGTAGTAGGTATGATGGCAGCTGTTGCTGTAGGATGTGGAAATAATACAGAAGCAACAGAGGAGAAAACAGAGACACAAAGCGAAGCAGGCGCAGAAGAATGGGATGCTGCAAATGAGATTACAATTGTATCACGCGAAGATGGATCTGGAACAAGAGGTGCATTTATAGAACTGTTTGGTATAGAAGAAAAAGTAGATGGCGAAAAAGTAGATATGACAACTGAGGAAGCTCAGATTACAAACAGCACTTCTGTTATGATGACTACTGTTGCAGGCAATGAATATGCAATTGGTTATATTTCTCTTGGTTCTTTAGATGAGAGTGTGAAAGCACTGAAAATCGATGGAGCAGAGGCAACAGCAGAAAATGTTAAATCCGGAGATTATAAAGTATCCCGTCCATTTAACATTGTAACAAAACAGACAATTGATAATGAGGTTGCTCAGGATTTTGTGAACTTCATTATGAGTACAGAAGGTCAGAAAGTAGTAGAAGAAGGTGGATGCATTTCTGTTGATGGAGTAGAGGCGTTTAAAGGAACTCAGCCATCCGGAAAAGCAGTTGTAGGTGGATCTTCTTCAGTATCCCCGGTGATGGAAAAATTGATTGAAGCATATAAAAAAGTGAATCCAAATGCAGAAATCGAATTACAGACAACAGATTCTACAACAGGTGTTACATCTACAATGGATGGAAGCTATGATATCGGTATGGCATCTCGTGAACTGAAAGATACAGAAATTTCAGCAGGTGCAAAGGGAACTGTTATGGCTACAGATGGTATTGCTGTAATCGTAAATCTGGCTAGCCCGGTAGATGAGTTGAGCAGTGAACAAGTAAAGGGAATTTACACAGGCGAAACTCTTATGTGGGATGAGGTAGTAAAATAAATGAAATCAAAAGCATGGACAGAAAAATTCATGCAGGGAGTATTCTTCATTGCCGCCTGTACTTCGGTGCTGGCGGTAACTCTCATTTGTGTATTTTTATTTGCAAATGGAATCCCTGCTATGAAAGAAATTGGATTTGTAAATTTTATTACAGGAGAAATGTGGAAACCGAACAATAAAATTTTCGGAATTCTTCCAATGATTATTGGCAGTATTTATGTGACCGCAGGTGCAATTCTGATTGGAGTGCCGATCGGAATATTGACATCTGTGTTTATGGCTATGTATTGTCCGAAACGAATTTATAAGCCGTTAAAAGCTGCGACTGAATTATTAGCAGGTATTCCATCTGTTATTTATGGTTTTTTCGGATTGGTTGTTCTTGTACCTATAATCAGAGATTTTGGTAGAACATTACATGAACTTTTTCCGAAAATGTTCCCTTCTGCAGGAGACGGAAATAGTATGCTGACAGCATCCATTCTTTTGGGAATGATGATTCTTCCTACAATTATAGGAACAACAGAAGCGGCATTACGTGCAGTTCCGGTACATTATTATGAAGGTTCTCTTGCGTTAGGTGCAACGAGAGAAAGAAGTATATTTCGTGTTATGATTCCAGCGGCAAAGTCTGGAGTTATTGCAGGAATTGTACTTGGTATAGGACGTGCCATCGGAGAAACAATGGCTGTGATAATGATTGCTGGAAACCAACCAAGAATGCCTAAAGGAATTTTAAAAGGTGTACGAACACTGACTGCAAATATCGTGATTGAAATGGGATATGCAACGGATTTACATAGAGAAGCATTGATTGCTACAGGTGTTGTATTGTTTGTGTTTATTCTGATCATTAATTTCAGTGTGGCTTTATTGAACAGGAGGAAAGAACGTGAATAAGCAGAATTCATTTCGACAGACAATAAAAAATTATTTACACCATCCAGGCTCGTTTTTCATGATGCTTCTAGTGATGGCAGGTGCAATTTTAACTTTTTTAGTATTGATATTTTTAATTGTATATATTTTGATCAAAGGTGTTCCGTATATTACACCATCGTTATTTTCTTTTCATTATACATCAGAAAATGCGTCATTAATGCCGGCACTAATCAATACTGTGAGCATGACATTACTTTCCTTATTAATTGCAGTTCCTCTTGGAATATTTTCAGCAATTTATCTGGTAGAGTATGCAAAACGTGGAAATAAGTTTATGGGAGCGATTCGATTAACAACGGAAACACTTTCCGGAATTCCTTCTATTGTTTATGGATTATTTGGAATGCTCTTCTTTGTCAATACATTGAACTGGGGATTTTCATTATTGGCAGGTGCTTTTACAATGTCAATTATGATTCTTCCGTTAATTATGAGACAGACAGAGGAGTCTTTAAAATCTGTTCCGGATTCTTTCCGAGAAGGTAGTTTTGGCTTGGGGGCAGGAAAATTGCGCACTGTATTTCGAATTGTACTGCCGTCTGCTGTTCCTGGAATATTGGCCGGAGTAATTTTGGCAATTGGAAGAATTGTAGGAGAAACAGCAGCGTTAATGTATACATCTGGAACTGTAGCAAAAGTTCCATCTAGTGTGATGGGATCAGGACGTACTTTGGCACTTCATATGTATACATTAGCAAGTGAAGGCTTATATATGGATCAAGCCTATGCAACGGCAGTGATTCTATTGGTACTTGTCGTTGGGATTAATACATTATCAAGTGTAATTGCAAAAAAACTGACAAAGGCGTAAAAGAGAGGAAAAGAAAATGTCAAAAATCAGCATAAAAAATTTAGATTTATATTACAGTGATTTTAAAGCACTAAAGGATGTAAATCTTGAGATAGAAAAGAATAAAATAACAGCGTTTATTGGGCCCAGTGGATGTGGAAAATCTACATTGTTGAAATCAATCAATCGAATGAATGATTTGGTAGAAGGATGTAGGATAGAAGGCGATATTCTTTTGGACGGTACAAATATTTACAATGGAATGGATGTGAATTTATTGCGAAAACGTGTTGGTATGGTATTCCAAAAACCCAATCCATTTCCGATGAGTATTTATGATAATATTGCTTTTGGCCCGCGTACTCATGGAATACATTCGAAGGCAAAATTAGATGAAATTGTAGAACGATCTTTAAGAAATGCAGCAATTTGGGATGAGTGTAAAGATCGCTTGAAAAAGAGTGCATTAGGAATGTCCGGAGGACAGCAGCAGAGGCTTTGCATTGCAAGAGCATTGGCGGTAGAACCAGAAGTACTATTGATGGATGAGCCGACATCTGCGTTGGATCCGATTTCTACTTCAAAAATAGAAGACCTTGCGATGGAACTAAAAAAAGATTATACTATTATCATGGTTACACATAATATGCAGCAAGCAGTACGTGTGTCAGATAATACAGCATTTTTTCTCCTTGGTGAGGTTGTGGAGTACAATGATACAGAAAAATTGTTCTCTATTCCGGCAGACAAAAGAACAGAAGATTATATCACAGGGAGGTTTGGTTGATCAATGCGGAACAGATTTGACAGACAGTTACAATTATTGGATGAACAGCTTATTCATATGGGTGAGTTATGTGAGATTGCAATTGCAGATGCAACAAAAGCATTGCAGGATGGAAATGTACAGCAGGCAAAAGCTGTAATGGAAGCAGATGAAGAAATAGATCAGATGGAAAAGGATATAGAAAGACTCTGCTTAAAATTATTGTTGCAACAACAACCTGTAGCAAGGGATTTACGAAGAATTTCGGCAGCGCTGAAGATGATCACAGATATGGAAAGAATTGGAGATCAGGCTTCTGATATTGCAGAAATCGTGATTTCTACAGAAAAGGTAACCAAATCAGATATTGATGAGATTGGAAATATGGCAAGTGCTGTAAGTAAGATGGTTCGAGATAGTGTGTTGGCATATGTTTCGAAAAATCTTGAGCTTGCTCAGAATGTGATTCTGGAAGATGACACAGTAGATCAATATTTTGAGGATGTAAAAGAACGAATGATTGCTTTTATAAAAGAAGAAAAAGGAAATCATGGAAAACAGATTTTTGATTTGATTATGGTAACAAAATATTTAGAGCGAATAGGTGACCATGCGACCAACATTGCAGAATGGGTGGAATTTTCAATTACCGGGGTCCATAGAAATAATGCAGAACTGGAGTTGAAATAGAGAAAAATAGTAAGAGAATAGGAGCGGGCAGATGATATATTGTGTAGAAGATGATGATAATATTCGTGAACTAGTGATTTACACATTGGAAACAACCGGATTAAAGGCAAAAGGCTTTTCAGAGGGGACTTCATTTATGGAGGCCTTGGCTTTTGATACACCAGAGTTGATTTTGCTGGATATCATGCTGCCAGGGGAGGATGGAATGGAGCTTTTAAAAAAATTAAAAGGCTCTTCCAAAACAAAAAATATTCCTGTTATTATGGTGACTGCTAAGGGAACAGAATATGATAAGGTTATGGGGTTGGATTCCGGAGCAGATGACTATGTGACAAAACCATTCGGGATGATGGAACTTGTTTCTCGAGTTAAGGCAGTTTTGCGTAGATCAGGGCAAGTTCCAGATCGTTCAGAAGTAGAACTTCATGGTGTAAAAATGAATGTAAAAAAGCATGAAGTAACTGTAGACGGAGTACCGGTAACTTTAACATTAAAGGAATTTGAATTATTAGAGCGATTAATGAGAAATCGAAATATCGTGCTTACCCGAGATCAGCTTCTGGAAGATATTTGGGGATATGATTTTGACGGAGAAACAAGAACGGTTGATGTGCATGTCAGAACACTGCGGCAGAAATTAGGTGAAAAAGGTGCGATGATTGAAACTGTACGTGGTGTTGGATATCGGATAGGAGAAGATTATGAAGGCTAAGATACGTCGGAGTATGGTACTGATTCTTGGGATTACATTGCTGGTGTCATACGGCCTTCTTTCTCTTTTTTTCTATAAACAAGGGATGCAGACTCTTCGGGAAGAGGTACGGCAGGAAGCACGCTATATCTGTGAAGCGGTCAGAATCGGGGGACCTGAGTATCTGGAAGAGCTGGATAAGGTAGAAGTACATACACGTGTAACATGGATCGCTGAAGATGGAACGGTTTTCTATGATTCGGGAGAGAACGAGAGTTATCTTGAGAATCATAAAGACCGGGAAGAGGTAGAGGAAGCGATGAAAAATGGAAGTGGAGAAAAGACAAGGATGTCTTCCACGAAAAAAACAGAAATGTACTATTATGCGCTTCGAATGGATGATGGAACAGTACTTCGGGTGTCTAAAGAGATGGACAGTCTTGCAAGTACAGCATTTCGTATGCTGCCGGTTGTTTTTTTGATTGCAGCGACGATGATGGTATTTGCATATATGCTTGCCAGATGGCAGACTGCCCGCTTAATTGAACCGATCAATAAATTAGATATTGAACATCCCCTGGAAAATGATATTTATGAGGAATTGACCCCGCTCTTAGAAGCGATGGATCAAAGGAATAAAGAAAAAGATGCAGTGTCCAATATGAGAAAAGAATTTTCGGCAAATGTGTCTCATGAGTTAAAGACTCCTCTAACTTCAATTTCCGGGTATGCTGAGATTATGAAGAACGGACTTGTGAGGGAAGAGGATATTCCGGTCTTTTCAGAACGGATTTATAAAGAGGCAAGACGTTTGATTCATCTGGTAGAAGATATTATTAAACTTTCCAAGCTGGACGAAGAATCTGTAGAACTTGAAAAAGAGGATGTCGACCTTTATGGGTTATGCAGAGAAATTATCAGTCGTCTGGCTCCTCAGGCACAGATGCGACGTGTGCAGATTGTGTTAGAAGGAGAGCCGGTGTGCTATCATGGAATTCGGCAGATTCTGGACGAGATGATTTATAATATTTGCGAAAATGCAATTAAGTATAATGTTGACGGTGGAAAGGTAGAGGTTTGGGCAGGAAATACGTTGAGCGGTCCCAAAGTGATGGTTTCTGATAATGGGATTGGTATTCCTCAGGAACATCTGGGACGTATTTTTGAACGGTTCTATCGGGTGGATAAAAGCCATTCAAAGGAACGTGGAGGAACCGGTCTGGGACTTTCTATAGTGAAACATGGTGCAATTTTACATGGAGCAAAAGTGAATGTGGAGAGTAACGTCGGAAAAGGAACAAGGATGGAGATTCTCTTCACAAGAGAAGAAAGAGAATGTAATATGGAATCTAAAAAAGAAATCGATGCTGAGATATAAAAGCATCGATTTCTTTTTTGAAATAAAAAGCAAATCTATACAAATTATGTACAAAATGTTAAAATACGACTAATATGGAGAATCCATATGGGAAACATGTAAACCAATATAGGAGAAGAGTTTATGAGAAGAAGATTATGGAAAAAAATTGCTGCCTGCATGTTGGCGACAGCAATGGTACTGACGTTGTTTCCAACACCGGAAGTACAGGCAAAAGAAGGATCTGTGGTGGAATATGAGATTTATCCGCAGCCTCAAAAAGTGACATATTCCGATGGAGATTTTATTATTCGGAAAGATGTTAATGTTGTGTATGAAGATGGAATTGATAAGTACACAAAACAAAAAGTACAGGATGTGCTCAAGAACAAAGGAATTTCAGCGCCTTCTGTTACAGAGAAGATTGACAAAAAGAAGACTAATATTCTGATAGGAACAAAAGGTTCTGAAGGATATGTAGAACAGTATGCGAAGGAAAAGAAGCTTCTGGATGACACAGTGTTTCAAGAGCATTTGAATCCGTATGTACTGGATGTTAATGAAAATGTAATTACGATTGTCGGTAAAGATACCGATGCTGCATTTTATGGAGTGGTATCCCTGATGCATATTTTAAATCAGCTGGATGGGCGCACAATACGGAATCTACGGATTGAGGATTATGCAGATACAAAAACCAGAGGATTTATTGAAGGATATTATGGACTTCCATGGTCGAATGCAGATCGTATGTCGTTGATGGAGTTTGGCGGACAGTTTAAGATGACTTCTTATATTTTTGCTCCGAAGGACGATCCTTATCATTCGTCTCAGTGGAGAACGCCGTATCCGGAGGACAAGCTTGCAGAAATCGCAGAGATGGCAGAAGTTGGAAATGCGAATAAGTGCCGTTTTGTATGGACGATTCATCCGTTTATGTACGGTGGAATGACAGAAGCAACTTATGATGCAGATATTGAAGCGATTAAAGCAAAGTTTGAGCAGTTATATCAGGCAGGTGTACGTCAGTTTGGAGTGTTGGCGGATGATGCCGGAAATCTTCCGAGAACAGTAATTGTCCGGGCGATGAACGATCTTCAGAAGTGGGTGGATTCTAAAAAGGACGTATACAATCTTGTATTCTGCCCGGGCGGTTATAATGATTCCTGGCAGAAAGATTATTCCGAGCTGAATCAGTATGATGATGGCTTTCCGGAGGATATTCAGATTTTCTGGACCGGACAGGCAGTGTGTCAGCCGGTCGAGCAGTTGACTTTAAATAACTTTAGAAGAAAAAACCTTCCACAAGGAGCAGAAGACCGAAGAAGTCCGTTATTCTGGCTGAACTGGCCGGTAAATGATATCAATATGAACCGTCTTTTGATGGGAGAGGGAACGCTGCTGCATAATGATGTAAATGTAGAAGATTTGTCCGGTGTAGTGACGAACCCGATGCAGGATGCAGAGCCTTCTAAGGTTGCAATATTTGCAGTTGCGGATTATGCATGGAATGTCAGCTCATTTGAGTCTGCTGAGAGTTGGAAAGATTCATTTAAATATGTGGAACCAGATGCGTCCGCGGCTCTGTATGAATTGGCAAAGCATATGTCAGACCCATCTCCAAATGGACACTGGCTGGTTCTGGAAGAGAGTAAAGAGCTGCAGCCGTTGCTGGACGGTTATGCACAAGCACTGGAAAGTTCTTCTGTGACAAAAGAACAGGGAAATACTCTAATCGAAGAATTTGAGAAAATCGTGAACGCTTGTGACGAGTTTGAGATGAAGTGCAAAAATGAACGGATGAAAGAACAGGTAACTCCGTTCTCGGATTCGCTGAGAGATCAGGCTGAGGCTGCAATTGCATTTATAGAGACTGAGCAGGCAATAGAAAAAGGAAATGTATCTGAAGTCTGGAAGTTTTATTCTCAAGCGACAGCAAAGCTGGCGGATAGCAAAACACATTTGAGACCAAAACTTCAAAACGGTCAGAAAGTGATGACAAATGCTCTTCCTGGTTCTAAGAGAATTACTCCATTTTTAAATAAGGTAAATGAGCTGGTGTCACCGACTGTAAATTCTATGATTGATGAAAATAAAATCATTACTAGTCTGATTACCAACAGAACAGATACACCGGATGGAGCTTTGGATAAAATTACAGATGGTAAGGATTCTACAATTGTGACATGGCAGAATCCGAATACACTGGCGAAGGATACATATATTGGCTTGCGCTACAGCAAACCAATTCATTTGGAGAAAGTAACCTTCAAGATGGGAGCGGACAATCCGAGAGATACTTTTGATGCAGGTAAGCTGCAGTATACGGAGGACGGAACAACCTGGCTGGATCTTGCAGGAACAGAGTATACAGATACAAGAGCAGAAATTACTGCAGAAAATCTGAATTTGCAAATAAGAGGCATTCGGTTGATTTCTACAGCAGAGACACCGAACAGATGGCTCAGCTGTAAAGAAATTGAAGTAAATAAGACAGAAGAAACGCAGCAGCCGCAAGTTGAAAAACTAGCGGGTACCGGAGTTTATAATGAAGAATTGATGGTAGTCCGCAATGGAAATATCGGAATGATGACTGATGGTGCGGTTGATAAGTCTGGTAATAATTATATTGGATTTTCTAAATCTAATGAAGGCGGTGATCCTGACAAAGATAAAACAGTAGTAGGCGCTTATGTCGGATTACAGTTTGAAGAGCCGGTAACAGTAGGGCGTTTTGTAGTAAGTCAGGGAACTGGAGATCATATCTCCAAAGGAAAACTGGAATATCAGAATGAGAAAAATGAGTGGGTAGAAATTAAATCCTATGACAATATCGGAGAAGACTTTGACGAGACGTTTTCTCCTGTCAAGGCTAAGGCAATCCGTTTGGTAAATACGGAAATTGCTGCAATCTGGTGGAGAGTTTATGAGGCGGAAGCATATGCAGGTGATGATGCAGAGGATACGGAGCCACTGAATAAGACGATAATAAAGACTCCAATCTGGACGGTTTATGATGGGCAGGAAACGAATCTGACTGATGGGAACGAAGACAGTATTGTATGGTACAACACCGGAAAGAATGCAGAAGAAGAAAGAGATGATGATACACTGGTTGGAGATTATCTCGGTATGGATCTCGGAAGAGTGACCAAGGTTGGTGTGGTAGAGTTTGTCGTTGGACAGGACGAAAACGGAGATAAGTGGGAGAAATACAAATTGGAATATTCTGCAGCTGATGTAGCTGCTGTAGATCAGGTTCCGGCTGACAGTTGGAAAACATATAAAGAATATACAGGTGTTGCCAGTGGAAAAGATGTTCATCAGGAAAATCTAAATGGAATAGAAGCGAGATACGTCCGCTTGGTAAATCAGCAGAAAAAACATGCGTGGGTGAAGTTTGGTGAGTTCAATGTAGAAAAATATAAGAAGCCAAGCGGTGATAATCCAAATGTATATACAAATGTAGATGCGTTGAAGAAACTGGAAACTGAAAATGAGATGGACCGAATTGCATTTGCTCCAGTAAAAAAACTGACATTGCAAGCCGGAGAGTATGTAGGTGTTGTATTTGATAGAATCCGGGATATTACCGATATTCAAGTAGATACGACAGAAACGCTGAAGCTGGAATCGTCTTTGAATGGAGTTGTCTGGAAAACAGTGAAAGAAAAATCGTTTGAAGATGCAAGATATGTCCGGGTAATCAATGATACAAAGAGTGCAGTGACCTTTGATTTGAATACTTTTGTAGTAGAAACATATGAAATAGAACCTATTTCTGTAGAAGATACAAACTTTGGGTCTTATGACGGCGGAGATCATCTGAATGCATTTGATAAAGACAGAACAACACAGGCAATGTATACAGGCAGTCAAACTCAGGGGCTTTTCATTACTTATGATCTGGGGCAGAAAATTGATTTACAGACTTTGAAAATTGTTCTTCATGATGGAATGAGCGATTTTCCGCGTCATGCAAAAGTATCGGTATCAGCCGATAATAAGACATGGAAAGAGGTTATGCTGATTGGGGCACAGGATGGACCGAATGCTGGAGAGGCAGAGAATCAGGATAATATTGCAGATTTATTTCCGGTTCATGAAACGTCTTATTATACAAAAGAAACAACAAATATTAATACGCAGGCAAGATATGTGAAATTTGAAATTACCAGAACAAAAGCAGGAGATAATAAATGGGTCAGAATCAATGAAATTGAGTTGAATGGAGGCCAGTTATATCTCCCGGAGGTGAATGATCCTACAATTGTTGGAGAAAATGTGACAGAGACAGATGGAAACGTGCTGGTGAATATGATTGACGGAGAGGTTTCTACCACATATCAGTGTGAAAGCGATAAGGCGGGAAGTTTTACCTATCGTTTATCTGATCGTACAAATGTAACTAAGCTTGTTTTTCTGCAGAGTCCGAATACGATTTCAAACGCAGAAGTGACTGCAGAAGTAATGCAGGATGGACAGATAAAGACAGTAACTCTGGGAACACTCAATACAAGTATGAATGAATTTAATACATCAGCGTTTGAACATGTATTGTCAGTGACAGTATCCTGGGAAGCCGGAAAAGCGCCGGAAATTCATGAAATTCTGACATCTACTGGGAAAGTGGCAGCTGTAGATAAAGAGACATTAAGAACGTATTATAACGATCACAAAGAAGAAGATACATCTGCATGGACACCGGAAAGTGTGAAGATATATCGAGAGGCAGTGAAATTTGCAAAATCTGTTCTGGATAGTGAATACGCAACACAGGCAATGGTTAATACAGCGTTAGCTGAGCTTCGGGAAGCAGTAGGAAATAAAGTGGAAAAGGCAGATATGAATGCATTTGCCGATAAAGTAAAAGAAATTACGGATAAGGTAATTGCAGAAGAAAACTATTTACCGAGAACCTGGATTGTGTATGCGGAGAGATTAGCGGCGGCTGAGGCGGCGAAAGAAAATGAGAATATTTCTCAGGCTGAATTGGATGAGCTTTTGAAAAATCTGCAGAGTGCGGCAAATGGACTTGTTTATGAAGTAAATAGCATAGAAGAACTGCAGGTTCTGTTAAGTGATGTGAAAGAGTATGATTTAGAGGTGGATTATGCTGAAAATTCTCTAGCAGAATTGAAGGAAGCGATAAAAGCTGGGGATGCCATGGTTGCGGCTGATGCAGAAGTGCGTCAGAATCCGAAAGATGTCAAAGCTGCTTTGACAAGACTAGAGAAAGCAGCAGAAAGATTTCATGCATGGACAGCGTTGGAAAACACGCTAAAAGAAGCGAAAGACATTGATATAACCAAGTATACACCGGTAAGTGTAAAGAAACTGCAGGATGCGATAAAAGCGGCAGAAGCTCTGAATGATACAGAAACAACGACAAATGAGAACATTGCAGAAGCAATTACAGCGTTGCAGGAGGCGATTAAGGGAATGACTCCTGTAGAAGAGACCTCAGGCGTATTGGCAGAAATTGAAAGATTAGAAAAACTTCCGGCAGAAGAATACACCGAAGAAAGCTATGCTGATTTACAAACAGTTCTTACAGAAGTGAAAGCAGAATTAGAAGCCGGAAAAACAGAGTATAAGGCTTATCTGGAAAAGATGAAAAAGGCAGAAAATGGTCTGGTTTCAATCATAGAACTGAAGAACGTGGTAGACGCCGCGAAAGAAATGGATTTGAGTATTTATACGGAAACAAGTCAGAATTCATTAAATTCGAAAGTAGCAGAAGCGGAAGCACTTTATCAAAACGGAACGAAAAAGACAATAGAGGAAATGATAAAATCGCTTCAGGAAACAATAGAACAAATGATTTTGACAGTTGAGTATGTACAGACTCAGACACAGGAATATGTAGATGTGCTGGAAGGAAATTATACAGCTTCATCCAGAGAAATACTGCAAAAGACATTAGATGAAGTCACTCAAAAGGCGCAGGATGAAGTCTTGACACTTTCTCTATTTGCAGAATATCAGGCAAAACTGCAAGAGCAGAAGGAATTATTGATTGATACAACAGAACTTCTGGCGGCGATCAATCAGGCAGAGCAGGTAAAGGGAGATGGATATACGAGCGTTTCCTTTAAGAAATATACAAACTTGATTGCGCGTGCAAAAGAACTGCTTGAAAACGGAAAAGTAACCGAGATTGCAGATGCGGTAAATGCCTTGAATCATCCGGAAGAAGTTTTGGTAAAACGAGGAGATTTCGGTAAGCTGCAAAGTCTGGTCAGTGAGTATAAAAATATGGATTTGTCCGGCTATACGAAAGAATCTGCTGATAATTTAAAGGCAGAACTTATGATGGCGGAATTCATGATCCAGCAAGGAGATTATGGACAGGATCAGATTGACGCACAGGCAGAAGCAATTAAAGCGGCAGTAAAAGCATTGAAAAAGGTAACAGAAAACAGTAGTGCTTCTCAACAAAGTGGTGGAGATAAAACTCCGACGACGGGAGATGCCAAAACACCAGTTTTCTGGGTTGCCATGTTGATATTATCAGGATTTGTACTGGTAGAAAGAGATAAGAGAAGGAGATTCCATAGATAAAATATCTGGAAGGAATAACAGGTCAGCTTCGGCTGACCTGTTATAATTTTGAGGTGTAATTTGTCTGTATTCTGATGGTAATTTTCTTACGAGAATCTTTTCAAAGGGGAAATTATTTGATACAATAACAGAAGATTTACACAGATTTTATCAAATGGAGGTAGGAATTGTGAAGATTGTATTAGAACGATATCATGGACTGGGAAACGATTACCTTGTATTCGACCCAAATAAAAATGAACTAAAGCTGAGCAAAGACAATGTAGAGATGCTTTGTAATCGAAATATGGGACTTGGTTCTGACGGGATTCTGGAAGGTCCTTATATAGGCGAAAAACAGATGACTTTAAAAATCTGGAATCCAGACGGAAGTATTGCAGAGAAGAGTGGAAATGGTGTACGTATCTTTGCAAAATATTTAAAAGATGCAGGATATGTGCAGAAGAAAAACTATGATTTAATGACAGATGGTGGAGCAGTAGAGATCACATATCTCAATGAGGATGGAAGTAGACTTCGTGTTTCTATGGGAAAGGTTTCTTTTTGGAGTGATGAGATTCCGGTGACAGGAGAACGCAGAGAAGTCATCAATGAAGATATGGTATTCGGTAGCACCTTGTATCCGGCTACTTGTGTATCTGTGGGCAATCCACATTGCGTGATTCCGATGCGTGAAATCTCCAAGCCACTGGTATGTAAGATCGGTAATTTTTCAGAAGTTGCAAGATATTTTCCGGAACGTGTAAATACAGAGATTATGAAAGTGATTGACAACAACCACATTGCAATTGAGACTTTTGAGCGAGGAGCAGGATATACAATGGCAACCGGAACCGGAGCGTGTGCTGCGGCAGCAGTTGCATACAAACTGGGGTCTACAGGCAATAAAGTAATTGTACAGATGCCGGGTGGAGAATTGCAAGTGGAGATTGGAGAAGATTGGGAAGTATATATGACAGGTGATGTGTTCTATGTTGCGAAGGTAACATTGAGCAGTGAATTTGCAGAAAAGCTGCGTGCATTGCAGTAAGAATATGCTGAGAAGAGGTTAAAAGATGAAGTTTACAAAAATGCAGGGACTTGGAAATGATTACGTGTATGTGAACTGCGTAGAAAAAAAGTTAGAAAACGCATCTCAGATTGCAATTGCAGTCAGCGACCGACATTACGGAATCGGTTCAGATGGATTGATTTTGATTAATTCTTCGGAAGTGGCAGATTTTGAGATGGAGATGTACAATGCAGACGGCTCCCGTGGGGAGATGTGTGGGAACGGTATCCGTTGCGTCGGAAAATATGTATATGATTATGGATTGACCGATAAGACCCATGTTACCATAGAGACACTTGCGGGAATCAAATATTTGGATTTGCAGGTAGAGAACGGAAAGGTCAAACAGGTGCGGGTGAATATGGGAAGTCCGTTACTGAAGCCGGAAGAGATTCCGATTGCTTTGGAAGGCGAGAATGTGATCGATGTGCCAATCTCTATCAATGACACTGTGTATCGTATGACAGGCGTGGGAATGGGAAATCCGCATACTGTTGTATTTTTGGATGATATAGAGCAGATGAAGATTGAAGAAATCGGTCCGAAGTTTGAAAATCACAGTTATTTTCCGAATCGAGTGAATACAGAATTTGTAAAAGTCATAGATCGAACGCATGTAAAAATGCGGGTATGGGAGAGAGGTTCAGGCGAGACGCTTGCCTGCGGAACCGGAGCATGTGCGGTTGCCGTTGCCTGTATTTTGAATGGATTGACAGAAGAAGATGTGACGGTGAGCCTTTTAGGCGGTGATCTGCAGATACAGTGGGAACGAAAAGAGAACATTGTATATATGACAGGTCCGGCAGAAGTAGTCTTTGAAGGGGAATGGAATCAATAAATATAGAGTAAAATGATGAAAATACAGGAAACTAGAATGCGCTAGCTTGAAAAGTTGGCGCATTTATTTTGAACAAATAGAAATTGTCGAAAAATAAAAGAAAAAAGAAGGAAAAATCTAATGATAAAAAATGAAAAAAGGGGTTGATTTTTTTGTCCAGTTTGATATAATAACCATGTTGCTTGCGACAAGTAAGAAAAACGCAACAAGACAATGCGGAATGGTGTAATTGGCAGCACAGCAGACTCTGACTCTGTTAGTAGGGGTTCAAGTCCCTTTTCCGTAGCTTAGGAATCTGGATAACAGATTCCTTATTTTATCGGAGTGTGGCTCAGCTTGGTAGAGCGCTACGTTCGGGACGTAGAGGTCGCAGGTTCAAATCCTGTCACTCCGATTTACATCCCTCGTATTTACGGGGGATTTTCATTTTTATAAGAGTAAAAAGCTAGTTGGCTTTAGTTGGGATTATCCGGCGCATGTCAGATTTTAGAATTTGGCGTTGTGTGTCCGGATAATTTTTTATTAAAATTTTGACTAAGATGATTGTAACAAAATAACATAATTTGGTACTAATGAGTAGAAGGAGGTTGAAAGCGTAAGTGATTGAAGAAATATATGAGATGTATTCAAGAAAAGTATTTTTATTTTTATTGAGTAAGACAAATAATGTGGATATTGCAGAGGAACTGTTCAATGGGAACAAAAAGAAATGTATTTAAGGTTAATTAGCAACTTATTTTTTACTAATACTACTTATAAGGAAGATAATTAGAAAAAAATAAAGTAGAATGGTTGAAAATTAACGTTTAGCCTGTGCGAAAAATTAACACAAAGAGGGGGAATCTAATCCAAACGAATAGATTCTCCCTCTTTATATCAATACTGATTTACGGATATGCAAGTGTCTGATGTTGTTTTTGCTATGAATATATGTTATATTTGCAAAGGAAGGAAAAGGAGTTTATAAACATGAGT
>Kit_p2__coassemble_652_pt1 | contig 30691 bp, 24 predicted proteins | sample Kit_p2__metabat2_high_PE_017 | metagenome-assembled genome bin Kit_p2 | reverse complement strand
GTTTTATCGATTGCTAATGTAAATTCCTCTATCTCCTGTTTTCCATTATAACAGATACTAACTGCCGTTTCTTTCTGACCGTTACTCAACTGCAAAGATTCCGGCGTCTCTGTTTTAGAAAAGCTGTTCTTCATTTCAGGATTTGTATAAATTCCCGTACTTCCATCTATACTTGTCTGCACGCCATAAATTCCTTCAGCTAATTGAACCGGCTGCATCGCATACATTCCATTCTGAATATCTAATAAATCTGCATCTTCTTTCGGCAGATTCACATACCATCCGGTCATCAATAAAAATGGAACTGCCGGCTGCATCCAGGAATTGCTATAAATGCTTTCCTGGGGCATAAATTCTCTTGCATTCCAAGCTAAATGCTTTATTTTTTCATCAAAATAATTTTTAGGAAGTACAATTCCCCGAAGCTGTACTTTATATTTATTAGCATTCTCTTCTAAAAGTGCCTGTAATTCTTGATTTTCCGGCATTTCTTCCATTTTCAGCCGCTGCTCGATTGTTTCTACAGTAAGATCCGGCAAATAATAGTCACAATTTCCATTTTTAGCAGTATGACTTCCATATAATTTTTTTGCCTTTACCTTCTGACTCTTTTCTCTAATTCTAGTTTCCTTTTCTATAAAAGAATCAAATGAACCGTCGTATTTCGTATGAAAATATCCATCCTCTATTGCACCATCACTTCCGGCTGAAGAATTCCATAATAACTTTCCATTTTCCTGCCCCGTAATCTCATTTAACGTTTTCTGAAAAGCCTGTTTGATTTCCTTTTCCTGAAGATTGTCAAAACAAATATACTCTGATTTTCCCTTTTCTGAAATAGCATACATTACACGATTATAAGAATCTTTTTCGTAAATATAATAGGCCGTCAATTTATCTTCTGCATCTCCATACAGATATGCTTTATCAGCTTCCAGATCATGCTCTGTATACCCGGTATCTCCATATTTTTCATTCAGATATTTTGCAGCCTGCTTACAAGCCTCCTTTTTTCCGGAACCATTGATTATCGAAATCACGCCTCCACAAATACTCAAAACCACAATCATAACAATAAACCCAAGTACAAGCGGTTTCATTCTTCTTTTTCTAATTGGTTTTGCAGACATGCTCTGCCCTTCTGTATTCTGTTTTGGAATCTGTGCCTCTGCATATTTCACAATTTCTGATGCAAGCAGCGCTTTATCCGTCTGGTTCGAAGAATGATACCTTTGCGCACGCTCTGCCATTCTGTCCATAATCAAACGAATGACATCTCCCTGTAGCGGATAAGCTCTTGCAATATCCAATAATATTTTCATCGAAGAAATATCCGAATCTTCTGTAAATTCATTCTCAAAAAACTTTTTCCATTCTGAATATGCATTTTTATTTTTTATCCGCATCAGTTCATACATGCGTTGTTCCAAATTTACTTCATGATTTTCTGCATGCTCCATACACATAATCCTCCTGGGTTTAAAACTCGCTTTTGCCTATATAGATTATATGTTATTTTCTGTTACATTTCAAACATTTCTATTTTGTGCAGATAATAAAATCCTATCATTATTCAATTCTTTTCCACATCCCTGCTGGAATTTTTTTAATAAATCTTCTACCGTAAGTTTTTTCTTTTCTTCTGCTCCAATATCCAACACTATTTTTCCTTCAGACATCATAAATGTCCGATTTCCTAATTCTAATGCCTGTTGCATATTATGCGTAATCATCATACAAGTGATTTTTTCTCGTTCCACAATTTCTTTCGTTAAATTCAAAACCTTTTCTGCAGTTCCGGGATCCAGAGCCGCTGTATGTTCATCTAATAATAATAACTTCGGTGTCACCATTGTCGCCATCAAAAGCGTAAGCGCCTGTCTTTGTCCTCCGGAAAGCAGCCCCACCGGCTGATTCATCCGATTTTCCAGTCCCATATCTAATAATCTAACTTTTTCTTGAAAATATTTTTTATCCTTTTTACTGATTCGACTAAATGAATTTCCACTTTTGGAAGAGCGCAGATATGCCAGTGCAAGGTTTTCCTCGATTGTCATTCCCGGAGCTGTTCCCCCCATCGGATCCTGAAACAATCTTCCGATCTGGCGGCTTCTCTTATGCTCCGGCAAAAATGTCATTTCTTTTCCATCTAATACAATTGCCCCCTCATCTACATAAAATGTTCCGGCAATAGCATTAAACAATGTAGACTTTCCGGCTCCATTTGAACCAATGATCGTAACAAAATCTCCATCCTCTAATTTCATAGACAATCCAGAAATAGCTGTCTTTGCATTCACCGTTCCCGGATGAAATGTCTTGGATATATTTTTTAATTCTAACATATTACTCTACTCCTTTCCGGGATGCTGCAAATTTTCGTTTTTGAAATTGTATCTGCTTTTTCATTGTTGGAAATGCAATTGCCAATGCAACAACGATTGCAGTCAATAATTTTAGTCCTTGCACCGGAACTATTTTGGTATAAAGTACAACTGCATAAATCAATCGATAAATCACCGAGCCAATCACAGCTGCTATGACTCCTTTTTTCACTGTTCGGTGCCCCAAAACAGTCTCCCCTATAATCAAACACGCCAGTCCGATTACTACAATTCCGGTTCCTCCATTAATATCAGCAGCATTTTGATACTGTCCAACCATAGCTCCGGATAACGCAGTTATTCCATTTGCAATACAAAGTCCTACTGTGATTGTAAATACCGGATTAATTGAAGAGGCTCTTACCATTTTCATATTATCCCCTGTTGCCCGAATAGAAAGTCCCAAACGGGTTTTTAAAAACAATAAAAGAGCGATTCCTACTAAAGCAACAATTAAAAATGTAAGCAGAATGTCTGAATATCTTCCTCCGATTTTTGTCTTTTGAAATAAAGTAAAAATCGTTTCTGTTTTCAAAAGACTTACATTAGAACTCCATCCCATAATCATTAAATTTACAGTATAAAGTCCTGTATTAGTTATGATTCCTGCCAAAATAGAAGGAACTCCCAGCTTTGTCTGCAGAAGGGCTGTTACCCCTCCTGCACATGCTCCTGATAAAAATGCTGCTGCAATTCCAAGATACGGATGCCCTGCTGCTGCCATTGTTACAGAAACAGCTGCTCCTAATATAAAACTTCCATCTGTTGTTAAATCTGCAATATCTAAAACACGATAACTCAAAAACAATGCAATCGCTACAAGTGCATATAAAAATCCTAATTCAAGCGCGGTCTGTATAATATAACTCACCGAAAATTCCTCCATTTATTTCTATTTTTCTGTCGTCTGTACTTCTACAATTTCTCCCAGATCTTTCAAAATACTATAATCCATTCCAAGTGTTTTGGCTGTTTCTGTATTAACTGTAATTACTCCGCCATCCATGAGATGATAATCTACCATCTCATCCATCCCTTCTGTGATTGCACGATAAGCGAGATCTGCTGTTTCTGTTCCTAAGTCTGTATAATTAACACCACATGTAATATATGCTCCATTTCTTACAAAAGAATCTGCTCCTGTATAATGTGGAATTCCTGCTTCTGCAAGTTTCTCATAGATTGCAAGCTCTGCCGCCATAATAACATTGTCTGTTGGTGTAAAAATTGCATCTACGCCTTCCGCAATCAAAGAAGATGCTGCTGCGATCACTTCGTCATTTGTAGATGCTGTCTGCTCCACATATTTGATTTTGGCTTGATCTAAATATTCTTTTGCATCTTCCATCGGCTTTTTTGAATTCGCTTCAGATAATGAATAAAGAAGGCCTACTTTTTTTATTTCTGGATTTTCTTTTTGCATCATTTCCAAAATAAACTTTGTATTCAATGCATCGCTTGTGCCTGTAACATAATCAATTTCGGTAAGTTCTGCTGCTTCCGGATCTGATACTGCCGCATAAACGACGGGAATATCCGTACCTTCTGCGCAGGAAGTCATTACCTGAGCTGCCAGTGTGGCAACCGGAATAATCACATCTACGCCTTCTGCCACTGCCTGATCTCCTATCTGCTTTAAAGTTGTCTGTTCGCCCTGACCAGAATAAATCTCATATTCAATATCTACATTTTTTTCTCCACTGATTTCCTTTAACTCTGCTGCAACGGCATTTGCAATTTCATCCAGTGATGCATGATCCATCTGTTTTACAATTGCAACTCTATAAGATTCTTCTGTATCTTTTGACTTAGACTCAGAACCTACTTTTTCTGTGCTGCATCCTGTTACCATACCTACTGTCATTGCCATTCCCAATACGATTGCTAATACTCTTTTTTTCATGATTTTTCTCTCCTTCTTCTTAAATATATGTTCTCACTGATACAAAGCTGCCAGGAAAGAGTTTGAAGAAAATACCTAATTGAAGTAAGTAAAAAAGCGCCTCAAGCTAATGCTTGAGACGCTAATAATATTTCACTATTACTATCGTGGTACCACTCAAATTGACAAAAATGTCCACTTTCCACGTACTAACATACGTTCCTCATTTATAACGGGTTTGGTTCCCGTCAGCGCCTACTCTTTCTCATTCGTTCTTATAATCTGATTCAAATTTTCGGGCTGCCCTCAAAAGTCCATTCAGCAATAACCGCCATACAGCAATCCCACCATCTGCTGCTCTCTGTGATTTTGTTTAAAGCCTACTCGTCTTTCTCAACAGTTTATATTTTTATTTTTTATTACTTTACTACCTTAAAGTGTTTTTGTCAATCTTTTTTTATTATTTTTTAAAATTATTCTACACTTTCTTCCGAATCTTCATCCACTTCCATTTCTTCAGATGTTTTTCGTACCTTTGCAATACTTACGACAGTTTCATTTTCTTTTAAGTTGATTACTTTTACACCGGACGTAATTCTGCCCAACTTGGAAATACTGTCACACGCCATACGAATAATAATTCCCTCACTATTAATCATCATGATTTCATCATCTTCATTGACTGCTTTCATTCCGACTACATTTCCGGTCTTCTCCGTAATCTTATAACATTTAACACCTTTTCCGCCGCGGTTCTGATTTGTAAATTCACCCATTGCAGTGCGTTTTCCCATACCCTTTTCCGATACGATCAACAGGCATTCTCCCTGTGTATGCACCTGCATTCCGATAACAACATCTCTATCTGTCAGATTGATACCACGTACTCCCATAGACGTTCTTCCAGTAGAACGAACATCTTTTTCATCAAAACGGATACACTGTCCGTACTTGGTTACAAGAATAATATCTTTTTCATTGTCTGTAATCTTCACTTCAATCAACTGATCGTCATCCCGAAGTGTAATTGCAGCAAGACCTTTCTTACGAACATTAACATATTCTCTGAGTGGAGTCTTCTTCACAAGTCCCTGCTCTGTTGCCATAAACAAGTATTGATTATCATCATATACCTTAATTGGAATCATTGCGGTAATCTTCTCTTCCGGCATAAGCTGCAACATATTGATAATTGCAGTTCCTCTTGACGTTCTTCCTGCTTCCGGAATCTCATATCCTTTCAGACGATATACACGACCTGTATTTGTAAAGAACATAATATAATCATGTGTGGATGTCATAAACAATTCCTGGATATAGTCATCATCCAGCTTTTGCATTCCTTTGATTCCCTTACCTCCACGATTCTGACTCTTAAACGTATCTACAGTCATTCGCTTGATATATCCGAGTTTTGTCATCGTGATCACAACATCCTGCTTCGGAATCATATCTTCCATGGTAATATCAAATTCATCAAATCCAATACTTGTTCTTCTGTCATCTCCATATTTTTCAGAAATCACCAATATTTCTTTTTTAATGACAGCAAGCAATAACTTACGATCAGCTAAAATAGCTTTTAACTCATCAATCTTCTTCATGAGTTCTGCATATTCCGCTTCCAGTTTCTCCCGTTCCAAACCGGTCAGCGCACGCAGACGCATGTCTACGATAGCCTGTGACTGTACTTCACTCAGATCAAATCTTTTGATCAATTCTTCTTTTGCAATCTGCACACTTCTGGAACTACGAATAATCTGAATTACTTCATCGATATGATCCAGTGCGATCAATAATCCTTTTAATATATGAGCTCGCTCTTCTGCCTTATTTAACTCATATTTTGTTCTTCTCGTCACTACCTCTTCCTGATGTTTTAAATAGTAGTTGAGCATTTCCAGAAGATTCATAACCTTTGGCTCATTGTTAACCAAAGCCAGCATGATTACACCAAATGTATCTTGCAGCTGAGTATGCTTGTACAATTGATTTAAAATAATATTTGGATTTACATCTCTACGAAGCTCAATACAGATTCTCATACCTTCCCTACTGGACTGATCACTCAAATCTGTAATTCCATCGATTTTTTTATCTCTGACAAGCTCTGCAATCTTTTCAATCAGCCGGGCTTTATTTACCATGTAAGGAAGTTCTGTAACAACAATCCGGTTCTTTCCGTTCTGCATCGGTTCAATATTGGATACCGCACGTACCCGGATTTTTCCACGTCCGGTACGATAAGATTCTTCAATTCCTTTTGTACCAAGAATCTCTGCACCTGTCGGAAAATCAGGACCTTTGATGATCTGCAATATATCTTCAATCGTTGTTTCTCCATTTTCCTCTATCTGATCATCAATAATCTTGACAACTGCACTGATTACTTCCCGCAGATTATGAGGTGGAATGTTGGTTGCCATACCAACTGCAATACCTGAAGTACCATTGACGAGAAGATTCGGAAATCTAGAAGGAAGTACCGTTGGTTCCTTTTCTGTCTCATCAAAGTTTGGTGCAAAATCAACGGTATTTTTATTGATATCTGCAGTCATTTCCATAGATATTTTACTGAGACGTGCTTCTGTATATCGCATTGCAGCTGCACCATCTCCATCTACAGAACCGAAGTTACCATGTCCATCTACAAGTGGATAACGGGTAGACCAGTCCTGCGCCAGATTTACCAATGCACCATAAATTGAACTATCACCGTGCGGATGATATTTACCCATCGTATCACCGACGATACGCGCACATTTACGATGCGGTTTATCCGGTCCATTATTCAACTCGATCATAGAATAAAGAATTCTTCTCTGTACCGGTTTCAGTCCGTCTCTTACATCAGGTAGCGCACGAGATGCAATAACACTCATCGCATAGTCGATGTAAGATTTTTCCATCGTCTTTTTCAGATCGACTTCATGGACTTTATCAAAAATATTATCTTCCATTGTTTATCTCCTTCATTATTGTCGCTCTTTCTGTCTGCATACGCGCAATCCAGCTCCAAAACTCTATTTTCTCGCTAAGTTACATACGCGGCAATCCAGCTCCAAAACTCCGTTTTCTCGCTAAGTTGCATACGCGCAATCCAGCTCCAAAACTCCGTTTTCTCGCTGAGTTGGCATTTCTAATGCCAACTACGTCATTCGTATACACGTCTATTCAAGTAAACTTGATAGCCGTGTCTCCGTATGACTATTGTCGCTATCTCTGCTAGATATCCAAATTTTGTACGAATTTTGCATTTTCTTCGATGAATTCTCGTCTTGGTTCTACTTTATCTCCCATCAGAGTTGTAAATGTCAGATCTAATTCTGAGGATGTCTCATCATCCATTGTTACTCTTAACAAAATTCTGTGTTCCGGATCCATCGTTGTTTCCCAAAGCTGTTCTGCATCCATTTCTCCAAGACCTTTATAACGCTGGATTTTATTATTTCCGTCACGGCCTACTTCTTCTAAAATAGAATTTAACTCCTCATCGCTGTATGCATACCATACCTTTTTATTCTTTTCCAGCTTATACAGCGGCGGCTGTGCCAGATATACATATCCCTGTTTGATAAGTTCCGGCATAAACCGATACAAAAATGTCAACAATAATGTACTTATATGAGCACCATCTACGTCGGCATCTGTCATGATGATAATTTTATGATATCTCAATTTACTAATATCAAAATCTTCATGAATTCCTGTTCCAAATGCAGTGATCATTGCTTTAATCTCTGCGTTTGCATATATTTTATCTAATCTTGCTTTTTCTACATTCAAAATTTTACCACGGAGCGGAAGAATTGCCTGTGTTGCACGATCACGAGCCGTCTTTGCAGAACCACCGGCGGAATCTCCCTCTACGATGTAAATCTCACAATTTACCGGATCTTTATCCGAACAATCCGCTAATTTTCCCGGAAGAGACATTCCTTCCAACGCAGACTTTCTTCGAGTCAGATCACGTGCTTTTCTTGCCGCTTCTCTTGCACGCTGTGCCATAACCGACTTCTCTACGATCATTTTGGCTACGTTTGGATTCTGCTCCAGGAAGATTTCCAGCTGCGTACTTACTACATTGTCTACAGCTCCTCTTGCTTCACTGTTTCCTAATTTTTGCTTTGTCTGACCTTCAAACTGTGGCTCTTCAATCTTAACACTGATAATTGCAGTTAACCCTTCTCGAATATCTTCTCCTGAAAGATTTGGCTCACTGTCTTTTAACAGCTTATTCTTTCTTGCATAATCATTAAATGTCTTTGTTAATGCGTTACGGAAACCGACAATATGTGTTCCCCCTTCTGGAGTTGTAATATTATTCACAAAGCCATACGTATTATCACTGTAAGAATCATTGTGCTGCATAGCTACTTCTACACTCACACCATCTTTCATTCCCTCACAATAAATAATCTGATCATACAGCGGTGTTTTGCTCCTATTCAGATATGTGACAAATTCTTTGATTCCACCTTCGTAGTGGAATGTGCGCTCTACTGGTTCTTCTTCTCTATCATCTCTCAAAATGATACGAAGTCCCTTTGTCAAAAAGGCCATTTCTCGAAGTCTCTGTTCTAACACACTGTAATCAAAAATAAGTTCTTCAAAGATTTCTCCATCCGGTTTAAAACTTACTTTTGTTCCTGTTTTTTCAATCTCGCATTCTCCGACTACTTTTAATTTATAAATCACCTTACCTCTTTCGTAACGCTGTTTATAAATTTTTCCATCTTTGCAGATTTCAACTTCCAGCCACTCTGACAACGCATTTACAACAGATGCACCTACCCCATGAAGACCACCGGATACTTTATATCCTCCGCCACCGAATTTACCACCGGCATGAAGAACTGTAAATACAACTTCCACGGCCGGAAGTCCCGTTTTATGGTTAATTCCAACAGGAATACCACGTCCATTATCTATGACCGTAATTGTATCATCTGGATTGATCGTAACCTGAATTGTATCACAATATCCTGCAAGTGCTTCATCCACAGAATTATCTACAATCTCATATACGAGATGATGAAGTCCCCTTGATGATGTACTTCCGATGTACATACCCGGTCTTTTACGAACCGCCTCTAATCCTTCCAATATCTGAATTTGGTCTGCTCCATATTCAGCATCAAATTCTGTGTTTGTTGCACCCATTGAAAAACCTCCTACTTTAAGCGAAACTGTCATTTACATTGCCTTGCTTCACATAAAAAATTTTATTAATAGAAAATCTATGATTTACAAACTCATCTAATCCTGTACAGGTAATTACCGTTTGTATATCATGTATACTATCCAGTAAATAATTTTGCCGATGCTTATCCAATTCCGATAATACATCGTCCAAAAGTAAAATCGGCGTATCACGAATCATCGTCCTGACCAGCTCAATCTCTGAAAGTTTCAACGACAATGCTGCTGTTCTCTGCTGTCCTTGAGAACCAAACTTTCGTATGTCCAGATCTTCCGCTTTAAAACACAGATCATCTCTGTGTGGACCGGCGGATGTACTTTTAAACCGGATATCTCTTTCCCGATTTCTTTTCAAAACATCTTCGAAAGAATCATTTCCAATCGAAGATTCATAAGAAATTGTAATCCGCTCTCTCCCACCGGTTAGTCTGTGGTGAATATCAGAGATAATGCTATTTACCTGCTCTATAAACGCTTTTCTTCTCTCTATGATTTTTTTTCCGTACTCCGCCAGCTGCATGTCCCAGATATCCAATGTGTCCATTAGATTTTTCTGAAAATGAATTTCTTTGAGTAAGGAATTTCTCTGATTAATGATACGATTGTAGTTAGAAAGATTGCTTAGATAAACCTTGTCCAACTGAGAAAGTTCCAGATCAATAAACCTTCTTCTGCCGGCAGGTCCATCCTTTATAATATTTAAATCTTCAGGAGAGAAAAATACAAAATGAACAATTCCAAACAACTCTCCTGCTCTTCTGATTGGAACTTTATTGACTGCAATTCCTTTTGGACTATTCTTTTTCAAATGCATATCTATTTGAAAATCAACACCATGTTTCTCAACAATAGTTTCAAGATGAGATTCATCACATCCAAATCGAATCATATCTCTATCCTTTGTACCACGATGAGACTTGGTAGTTCCCGACAAATACAATGCCTCCAGTATATTTGTCTTTCCCTGTGCATTATCTCCGTAAAGTATATTCGTCCCAGAATCAAATTTCAAATCAAGCAATTCATAATTTCTATAATTTTTTAACTTTAAAGACTTGATTATCATACTATCTCCATCAATATGTAATTGCTCTATATCATATCTATTTTACACTGTTTTCTGCTATTTTTCAATTTTAATTTGTTCACCGTCATATTCTACGATGTCACCATCATAAAGTTTTTTTCCCCGTCTGGTATCCACTTCTCCATTGACGCTCACGCACCCATCCAGAATAACATCTTTTGCTTCTACGCCGCTTTCTACAAGACCGGCAGCTTTTAATGCCTGTCCTAGTTTGATAAATTCATCCTGTTCACGTAACTTGATTATTTCCATTATTTTCCCTTTCCATACACAAATTTAAACCAAAATGTCCGATTCTAAAAACGTAACAAAGTGTCTAATCCCTTTTCTCTCAGGGACCAGACACTCTTTCTTTCATTAGGCAACCGCATTAAAATTAACCGGAAGAATCAGGTAAATATAAGACTGCTGCTCGTCTTTGATGAAACAAGGAGCTTTTGCATTCATAAAATACAGCTCTACTTCTTCATCATCGATTACCCGCAATGCATCGATTAAGAATTTCGGATTAAATCCAATCATCAAATCTTTTCCTTCTTTTGTAATTTCTATTTCTTCATTCATTGAACCAATCTGAGATTTGATTTTCAATTCCATAGTTTCTTCACCAATATTAATAATAATTGGTTTCTTATCGCCTTCTTTGATCAACAGCGTCGCACGATCGATACAATCTAAAAATTCTCTTTTATTAATCTTTACTCTTGTCTCATAATCACTGGAAAGCATCTGATCAATCTTAAAATAATCACCTTCGATCAAACGTGATACAACAATCGTTTTGTCAAACTCAAATACGATATGATTCTTCGTAAAAGAAATATCAACGTTTTGTTCTGCCTCTCCACCAATGATCTTACTGATTTCCTGAAGTGTCTTTCCGGGCACAATTACCTTTCTCTGTCCATAAGAATCTTTCAAATCAATCTTGCGAATTGAAATTCGATGTCCGTCCAGAGACACAACTCTCAATACATTATCTTGGATTTCAAATAACTCTCCTGTCATCATTTTATTTGTATCATTATCAGCAATAGAAAAAATTGTCTGTCTGATCACTTCCTTCAGAGTAAATTCTGAAACTGTAATATAATCTTCTTTTTCAATTACCGGTAAATAAGAAAAATCTTCTCCTGATTGTGCGGCAATATTAAACTTCGCTTTTTCACAAGTAATGATTGTCTGATTGTTTGCGTCTGTTTCGATTACAATATCATTGTCTGGAAGCTTTCTTACAATCTCTGAAAAAATCTTAGCATTCAGAGCAAGGATTCCTCGTTCTAGTATGTCTCCGTCAATTCTTGTTTCAATACCTAGTTCCATATCGTTTGCTGTCAACTTAATGACATCTGTAGATGCATCAATCAGTATACATTCCAAAATAGGCATTGTTGTTTTAGATGGAACGGCTTTTGATACAATACTGACTCCTTTTGCAAGATTGGATTTACTGCAGATTATTTTCATAGTTAATAACTCCTTTCAGGTAGATGTGGAAAAGTTTCCCCACTGCGTTTTTTATGTATATATAAATAAATTATTTCCGTCTTAATAGTATTAGGGGCTGTGGATATGTTGAAAAGTGCTTCTAGCCCTTGTCCTATAAGGCTTTGTCGACTTTGATAAGTATGTTGAAAAGGTGTTAAAAGCAGTGGAAGTAATTGTGGAAAACTCTGAACTGCTTCAGAAACAAAAAAGTTTTCAACTGTATAATCAACATGATATCCACATACTTATTCACAATTAAAGAGGATTTATCTTCTTTTTAATAATCGTAATTGTATTGTTCAGGGCTTCGTCTGTTTTGATGTCGGCTTCAATTTTCTTTACTCCATGGCTGATGGAGGCATGATCTTTACCACCAAGTAGCATACCGATTGATTTTAAAGGTGTATCTGTTAAGGCCCTGCAAAGATACATTACAATTTGACGTGGAAGTACAATCTCAGCATTTCGTTTCTTTCCTTTTAGTTCGTGTACCGGTACATTAAAATGTTCAGAAACAACTTCCATAATCAGTTCAGGAGTAATTTCTCTGGCATCTGCCGGAGCCACCATATCCTTTAATGCTTCTGCAGCTAAAGGAATGTCAATCGGTTTCTGAACCAGTTTAGCAAGTGCAATTAATTTGTTTAAAGAACCTTCCAGTTCACGAATATTGGATTTGATATTTTCTGCAATGTATTTTAAAACATCGTTTGGAATGTTATAGCAGTCCAAGTTGTCCAATTCGATTTTATTTTGAAGAATTGCCATTCGTGTTTCGTAATCAGGTGCAGAGATATCAGCTAGAAGACCCCATTCAAAACGGGTTCTAAGTCGATCTTCCAAAGTTTCAATATCTTTTGGCGGTTTATCACTGGAGATAATAATCTGTTTACCAGCGCCATGCAGATGGTTAAAGGTATGGAAGAACTCTTCCTGTGTACTTTCTTTTCCTATAATAAATTGAATATCGTCAATCAGAAGAACATCAATGTTTCGATATTTATCACGGAAGGTATTCATGGAAAGATCATTTCCGGTTCTACCAACCTTCAAAGCATCGATCAATTCATTAGTGAAAGTTTCACTTGTTACATAAAGTACTTTTTTAGTAGGATCATTTTCCAATATAAAATGAGCAATGGAATGCATCAAATGAGTCTTTCCAAGTCCAGCGCCTCCATAAATAAAAAGAGGATTGTAAACAGTTCCTGGACTTTCAGAAACTGCAACGGAGGCAGCATGGGCGAAACGGTTATTATTGCCTACCACAAAAGTATCAAATGTATATTTGAGGTTTAGATTTGCCTGCTCAAATATCAGATTTGACTTTTGGTTCTGTATGGTTATGGCTTTTTTTTGTTCTACCACGCGTTGATCTTCTGTTACGAAAGAAACTTCATACTCTTCTCCGGTTACTTCTGCAATGCAGACCTTAAAAGGAAGAAGATATTTTTCTTCAATGTGCTCTAGACTTGCCTTGAGCTGTACTAAAATATAGACTGTATTATCAGCAACTTCATATACAGTCAGTGGTGCAATCCAGGTTTTGTATGCAGTATTAGAAGAGCAGTATTCTAACTTCATCTTATTTAAAATCTGTTCCCAATGTTCTTCTACAATATTCATGTATAGTAACTCCTAATCAATAGAATAGAGAGATAAAAAAAGACAATCTCTCTACTACATTTTACATCAAAACAGATTTATAAGCAATGAAAAAAGATGTGGATAACTCAATACACATTATTCACACTCGAAAACCGTTGAAGTTTAGGAGAAAATAGAAACAAAATAATTTTTTTCACAGGTTATTTTTTAATTATACAGTAGTTATCCACATAGTTATTCACATTATCCACATTTTCTGGAAAAGAAGATTTAGACTTGACTTATCGCTATTTTTTGCATATAATTAAGAGCAGTGTCTTTTAGTACTTTTTATTCTTATAAATATGAAAGGAAAAAAGATTCAAAAAATGTTACATCGGGAACATAAAATTGTTCTTTTGAAGATATCCATTAAAGGGAGGTGTATGAATAATGAAAATGACATTTCAGCCGAAGAAACGTTCCAGAGCAAAAGTTCATGGATTCAGAGCAAGAATGAGCACACCGGGCGGAAGAAAAGTATTAGCTGCCAGAAGAGCAAAAGGAAGAAAACAGTTATCAGCATAGGCCGCATATATGTGGCCTTTTCTTCTATTTAAAGAAAAGCAATAGAAATAGAATAAAGAAAAGAAGGACTGATATTGATTTATTTCCGCGGGTGAACCAGCAAAACTTTGTATAAGTTTTGTCTGGTTTTCTTTGCATTTAAATCAGTAGAGTAGAAAAGGAGATATATGAAATTCTCAGAATCTTTGAAAAAAAATAAAGATTTTCAAGTAGTATATCGAAATGGAAAATCATATGCGAATAAGTATCTCGTTATGTATGTGATGGAAAATGGACTTGAAAGAAACAGAATCGGAATTTCTGCAAGTAAAAAAGTTGGAAACAGTGTAGTCAGACATCATCTTGCAAGATTGATTCGGGAAAATTATCGGCTTCTAGAAGAGAATTTCCAATGTGGATATGACATTATAATCGTGGTCAGAGTCAGCGCAAAAGAAATCACATTTGCAGACATGAAAAGTGCGCTGATCCATTTGGGAAAGCTTCATAATATATATAAAGGAAAGTGACGCAGATGAAAAGGATATGTATTGGACTGATTAGATTTTATCAGAAATATCTGTCGGGGATGAAGACTCAGTGGCATTGTATTTATACGCCGACCTGTTCACAGTATGGGATTGAGGCGATTGAGAAGTATGGTGTGATAAAAGGAGGGCTTCTGACGACGTGGAGAATTCTGCGGTGCAATCCATTTGCAAAAGGGGGATATGATCCCGTACCATAAGGAGGAAAAGAAATGTATGGAGTTTTAGCTTCAGGCTATGCAGACTGGCCTATTATTAAGCAGCTTGCATGGCTGATGGGAAAGGTAATGAACGGAATTTACAATTTTCTGGATGGCGTATTCGGAATCCAGAATATTGGTATCTGTATCATCCTTTTTACCATCGTAGTTTACACACTGATGATTCCGTTGACTATTAAACAGCAGAAATGGTCAAAGATGCAGTCGGTTATGGGTCCGGAAATGCAGAAGATCCAGAAAAAATATGCAAATAAGAGAGATCAAGCTTCTATGTTGAAGCAGCAGGAAGAATTAAATATTCTTTATGAAAAATATGGAACGTCACCGACAGGTGGATGTCTTCCGATGTTGATTCAGCTGCCGCTTTTGTTTTCACTGTATCCGGTTATCCAGAATATTCCGAAATATGTTAATGGTGTGAAAGAACTATATATGCCGGTTGTAAATCAGATTATGGCAACACCGGGATATCAAAAAATAATGGAAGCAATTGGTTCTCAGAAACCAGTTTTCCTTAGCCCTGATAAATTTCATTATGATCAGGCAGATACATTGGTAAATGTTCTGTATCGTTTTCAGGATTCTACATGGGAGACATTAGTAGATAAAATGCCTTCTGTAGCAAATATCGTAGCAGACACACAGGAAACAATGAGTCATTTAAACAGTTTCATGGGAATCAATATTGGAGAAACACCATGGACAATGTTAATGGCATCTATTTCTACATTTTCAATTGTAGGAATTATTCTTGCAGTTATCATTCCTGTTATGGCAGGTTTGACACAGTTTATCAGTGTGAAATTACAGCCACAGCCGGAGACTGATCCGAATAATGCAATGGCGAGTCAAATGAAGACTATGACATATACAATGCCACTGATCTCTGTATTTATGGGATTCACACTTCCGGCAGGTCTTGGTCTTTACTGGGCAATCAGTGCGGTAGTCCGTTGTATTCAGCAGATTGGAATTAACAAATACCTGAATAAAAAAGGTGTGGACAAGATTATTGAAGAGAACCAGAAAAAGGCTGCGAAGAAACGTGAGAAGAAGGGAACTTCTGCTCAAGAGATTAATCGAATGGCTACAACCAGTACAAGAAATGTAGAACCTACAAAACGTAAATCTACAATGACAGAAGCAGAAAGACAAAAAAGGCTGGAAGAAGCAGCAAAATACAATAAAAATGCAAAGGCGGGAAGTCTTGCATCAAAGGCAAATCTGGTAAGCAGATATAATAGTGGTCAGAATTCAAACGAGAAGTAAAGAAGAGGAGGATTCGAACATGAACGGCAGCATCAGAGTATCAGCAAAAACAGTGGATGATGCGATTACAGAAGCATTGATTCAGTTGGGCGTAACAAGTGACAAACTTGAATATGAAGTTATCGAAAAGGGAAGTGCCGGATTTTTAGGAATTGGTATGAAACAGGCTGTAATTGAAGCTAGAAGAAAACCGGAAGAAGCAGCAGAAGAACCGGATATTACATTTGATTTTTCAATAGATGAGAAAAAAGATACAAAAAAAGAAAAGAAAGACGTTAAAGAACAAACAGAAGTTCCAAAAGAAGTAGTGAAAGAAAAAGTAGAAGAAAGAAATAATTCCGAAATAGAAGTAACAGAAAAAGCATCTATGAAACGTGAAATTGTCACAGTTAGAGTGACAGAAGAGGCAAAATCTGCTGTTGAAGGATTTCTTGCAGATACTTTAAAAGCAATGGGAATGGAAGTAGAACTTACATCTGTTATAGAAGAAGATGGTTCCTTAACTGTTGATATGAAAGGAGAGAATATGGGAATTCTGATCGGTAAAAGAGGTCAGACTTTGGATTCTCTGCAGTATCTTGCAAATCGCGTTGCAAATAAGCATCAGGATGGATATGTAAGAGTGAAACTTGATACAGAAAATTATCGTGCAAGAAGAGAAGAAACGTTGAAACATCTTGCAAAGAATATTGCTCATAAGGTAAAGAGAAACAGAAGACCGGTTGCTCTTGAGCCAATGAATCCTTATGAGAGAAGAATCATTCATTCAGCACTCCAGTCAGATCCTTATGTAACAACACATAGTGAGGGAGAAGAACCATATAGAAAAGTGGTTGTTACTCTGAAGAGATAGTTCTATAGTTCAAAAAGAAGAAGCAGTTTATTTAACCTAGTTGCTAAGGGGGCATTTTGATGGTTTGATAAGCTGCTTTTTTTATACTATTATTTTTTCATGGGATTCTGTTTCTTTTTGTGGTATAATTTTTTAATGATAAGTTTTATGAGAAAAAAGAGGTTTTGTATGTTTAAGAAAGATACGATTGCAGCAATTTCTACCGGAATGAGTAATTCTGGAATTGGAATTGTGAGGATCAGCGGTGAGGATGCACTGCATGTAATTGATCAGATATATAAGGGAAAAGATATTTTGTCTGAGGTTTCCAGTCACACCATTCATTATGGATTTATTAAGGATGGCGATGAGACAATTGATGAGGTGCTCGTAACAGTTATGCGGGCTCCACGAACTTTTACCGGAGAAGATACTGTTGAAATCAATTGTCATGGTGGTGTTTTTGTCGTAAAAAGAATTTTAGAAACTGTCTTAAAGTATGGAGCAAGACCGGCGGAACCGGGAGAATTTACAAAGCGCGCTTTTTTGAATGGAAAGATGGATCTGTCACAGGCGGAAGCAGTAATAGATGTGATTCATTCTAAAAATGAATATGCATTGAAAAGTTCGATCAGTCAGCTGCGCGGAAGTGTGAAGGAGAAAATCAATAAAATCAGGGAAGAGATTTTATATCACACAGCTTTTATAGAAACAGCTTTGGATGATCCGGAACATATCAGTGTAGATGGATACGGTGAGAAATTGGAACAAGTTATAGATGAACTTCTGATTCAGCTTAACTCTTTGATTGTTTCTTCGGATAATGGAAGAATCATTAAAGAAGGAATTCAGACAGTGATTCTTGGAAAACCAAATGCAGGAAAATCTTCATTGTTAAATGTATTGTCAGGAAGAGAACGGGCAATCGTTACGGATATTGAAGGAACAACCAGAGATGTATTGGAAGAGCAGGTGCAGATTCGAGGATTGAATTTAAATATCATAGATACTGCAGGGATTCGTGATACAGATGATGTGATTGAAAAAATCGGGGTTGATAAGGCAAAAGAATATGCAGAAGAGGCAGATCTTATTATTTATGTAGCAGATGCGTCCAGAGAGTTGGATGAGAATGATAAGGAAATCATTCAATTAATATATGGCAAGAAGACGATTATTTTATTAAATAAATCGGATCTTCATACAGTTCTGGATAAAGATTCTTTGCTTTCTTATATTGAAGAGAGTCATAAAAATAGAATTTCGCAGAGCGAAACGGTACAGGAGTATCCGGTTATTGAGATTTCTGCAAAAGAAGAATTGGGAATCCATGAGTTTGAAGAACTATTGACTGCAATGTTTTTGGGAGGTAATCTCTCATTTAACGATGAGGTCTATATTACAAATATGCGGCAAAAAATAGCACTTCAAGATGCATATCAGTCACTTCAGAAGGTGAAAAGCAGCATTGAAAATCAAATGCCTGAAGATTTTTATTCCATTGATCTGATGGATGCATATGAGGCACTTGGCAGTATTACAGGTGAGACAATAGGAGAAGATTTAGTAAATGAAATATTCAGCAAATTCTGTATGGGAAAATAAAGATCAATATGATATTGTAGTTGTTGGTGCAGGTCATGCCGGTTGTGAGGCAGCACTTGCATCTGCGAGACTTGGATTTAAGACGATTTTGTTTACAGTTAGTGTAGACAGTATTGCTTTGATGCCATGTAATCCAAATATCGGAGGAAGTTCAAAAGGGCATTTGGTGCGTGAAATTGATGCTCTTGGAGGAGAAATGGGGAAGGTCATTGACCGTACTTTTATCCAGTCTAAAATGTTAAATCAGTCAAAAGGACCGGCGGTACATTCATTGCGTGCACAGGCGGACAAGATAAACTATAGTAAAACAATGCGTGAAGTATTGCAGAATCAGGAAAATCTTGATATCCGGCAGATGGAAGTTACAGAGATTCTGACAGATGATGTGGATGAACAGGGAGTTCGTAGAATTACGGGAGTGCAGACCTATTCTGGTGCAATTTATGCATGCAGAGCAGTGGTGTTGTGTACGGGAACCTACTTGAGAGCCAGATGTATTTATGGAGATGTGAGCATGCAGACAGGGCCGAATGGTTTGCAGGCGGCAAATTATCTTACGGATAGTTTGAAGTCACTGGGAATTCAGATGTATCGTTTTAAAACCGGAACGCCGGCTCGTATTGATAAAAATTCCATCGATTTTACAAAGATGGAAGAACAAAAGGGAGATGAGCGTGTTGTGCCGTTTTCTTTTACAACAGATCCAAAGGATGTAGAGATTGATCAGGTATCCTGTTGGCTGACGTATACGAATGAAAAAACACATGAGATTATTCGCGCAAATCTGGATCGTTCCCCATTATTTTCCGGAATGATTGAAGGAACGGGGCCGAGATATTGCCCTTCTATCGAAGATAAGGTTGTTAAATTTGCTGATAAAAACCGACATCAGGTATTTATTGAACCGGAAGGAATCGATACGACGGAAATGTATGTGGGAGGTATGTCCAGTTCTCTTCCGGAAGATGTACAATATGCAATGTATCGGAGTGTTCCAGGGTTGGAACATGTTAAAATTGTGAGAAATGCCTACGCGATTGAATATGATTGTATTGATGCTAGACAGCTGAATAGTACATTAGAATTTAAGAAAATTGATGGATTGTTTAGTGGTGGTCAGTTTAATGGAAGTTCAGGATATGAAGAAGCAGCAGCGCAGGGGCTTATTGCCGGAATTAACGCAGCCAGAAAACTTCAGGGAAAAGAAGGAATCGTGATTGATCGATCAGAAGGATATATAGGAGTATTGATTGATGATCTTGTGACAAAAGAAAGTCATGAACCATATCGTATGATGACTTCACGTGCAGAATATCGTTTGCTCCTTCGTCAGGATAATGCTGATCAGAGGTTGACAAAAATCGGGTATGATGTTGGATTAATATCGGAAGAAAGATATGAAAAATTATTAAAAAAGGAAGAGCTCATTCAAAAAGAGATAGAACGTGTTGAACATACGAATATCGGTACTTCTGAGGAAGTGCAGAATTTGTTGGTACAATATGGAAGTACAAAACTTGTATCAGGTTCAACATTAGCCGAATTAATTCGAAGACCGGAGTTGAATTATGAATTATTGAAACCAATTGATTTAGAACGGGAAGAATTGCCGGAAGATGTGATTGAACAAGTGAATATATTTATTAAATATGATGGATATATAAAGAGACAGCAAAGACAGGTGGAGCAATTTAAAAAATTGGAAAAAAGAAGGATACCGGAAGGCATCGATTATGAACAGATTCCAAGTCTTAGAATTGAGGCAAAACAAAAATTGTCTCAAATCCGTCCATTATCCATAGGGCAGGCATCTCGTATTTCGGGGGTTTCTCCGGCAGATATATCTGTTCTTTTGGTTTATCTTGGAAGTAAATAATAGAAAAAAAGGCAATAAGTATAATATAAATAGTATGCTATATAAAATTAAAAAGTAAAAAGTTAACCTCATATAAGCGAAAAGTTATTCACATAATGAACAAAAAATATGAGGGTAATGTGAATAATTTTATGAAGAAAATGGAGAAAAAAATATGTCAGATCGATTTGATCAACAGCTGAATCAGCTGGAAATTGAATTAACAGAGAAACAAAAAGTACAATTTCATCGATATTATGAAATGCTTGTAGAATGGAATAAAGTAATGAATTTAACAGGAATCACAGAGTATGATGAAGTGAATGAAAAGCATTTTATTGATAGTCTTTCTGTCAAAAAAGTAGTGGATATGGATCAAGTTGATTCATTAATAGATATTGGAACAGGAGCAGGTTTTCCGGGAATTCCTTTAAAAATAGCTTATCCACATTTAAAGGTTGTTTTATTGGATTCTCTTCAAAAACGAATTAAATTTTTGGATGCTGTAATAGAAGAATTGGAATTGAATGAAATAGAAACATTACATGGAAGAGCGGAAGATTATGCTAAAAAAGCAGAATATCGAGAACAATTTGATCTTTGTGTATCGAGAGCGGTTGCAAATTTATCTACATTGAGTGAATATTGTCTTCCTTACACAAATGTAGGAGGTGTATTTGTATCGTATAAGAGTGGAGAAGTAGATGAAGAGGCAGGAAAATCAGAAAAAGCAGTAAAACTGTTAGGTGGAGAGATTGAAAGTATTACAAAATTCCAATTGCCTGGAACAGAAATAGGCAGATCTTTTGTGAAAATTAAAAAAGTCGAGAATACAAAGAAAAAGTATCCAAGAAAAGCGGGGTTGCCTGCAAAAGAGCCATTATCTTAAAGACTTATGCATTAAAAAAACCGGATTTACTTTTACAAAACCTTTTAAATGATTGTTAAGGATGTTTGTAAAATAAATCCGGTTTTTATTTTATATTTCGCTACTATAATAGAAACATCTTTTTTAATTTGTGAAAGATTTTTTTAAATATTAAAGTTCATAAATCCACATAAAAAGTTGGAGTATAAATACTTTCCATGTGCATTTCCTTATTGGGAGTTTTTGGAATATGTTAAAATATCCTTTTTATTTACTTTATGAGGTAAATAAATATTTTGTTATTTTTATCAATGATAAGTTTTCTGAAGCGTACAGGATAGTAGAAAATGGTGCAGAAAATCCAGTTGAAACTAAGATTACCTCATCTTTAATAATATCTTTTATAAAATCTCGAATAAATTGTGTATATAGATAGTTTGTGTAAACAAAATTATATTTTTATAAAACATATTTGGATGAATTTCTAAATGTTTCACGTGAAACATTCTGATTAAGAAATCAGTAAATAAAATATAAAAAATGTTTCACGTGAAACATTTTGTGTGGAATAAAATGAACAATAGTGATATAATAAAGAAGCAACGTTGCTTTGAAAGCTAAATTGTGTTCAAACAACGTTTTCAAAAGAAAAGGAGTGTAAATAATGGGAAGAATCATTGCAATTGCAAACCAAAAAGGTGGAGTTGGAAAAACCACAACTGCAATCAATTTGTCAGCTTCTCTTGCCAGTCTTGGAAAAAAAGTGCTGGCCTTAGATCTTGATCCACAGGGAAATATGACAAGTGGATTGGGAGTGGATAAGGATGAAGTTGAAAATAGTGTTTATGATTTGATTATTGGAGAAGCAGAGATAGAAGAATGTATCTGCAAAGAAGTGATTGAAAATCTTGATGTACTTCCTTCTAATATAAATCTATCCGCTTCTGAAATTGAATTGATTGGTATAGATGATAAAGAATATATCATTAAAAATGCAATGAAAGCAGTAAAAGAAAACTATGATTTTATTATTATAGATTGTCCACCTGCGTTAAGTATGCTTACAATCAATGCGATGACAACAGCAAATTCAGTGTTAGTTCCTATTCAATGTGAATATTACGCCTTAGAAGGATTAAGTCAGTTGATACATACGATTAATCTTGTGCAGGAAAGGTTGAATCCTGAGTTATATATTGAAGGTGTTGTGTTTACGATGTACGATGCCAGAACAAATTTGTCACTTCAAGTTGTGGAAAATGTAAAAGATAATCTGGAGCAAACTATTTATAAAACGATTATACCTAGAAATATACGTCTTGCAGAAGCTCCAAGTTATGGCATGCCAATTCATTTATATGATCCAAAATCTACGGGTGCGGAAAGTTATATGATGTTGGCGGAGGAAGTAATTCATAAAGGAGAGGAAGAGTAATGGCAGTAAAGAGGAATGGGCTGGGAAAAGGATTAGATAGTCTAATACCGGATAAAACAAGTAAATCAGTAAAAAGTGCGGAAAAGAAATTTGTTGCTGTAAAGGAAAAAAACACAGAAAAGGAAGCTTTAAAAGCTGATAAAACAGGGGAAATATATCTGAAAATCAACGAAGTAGAGCCTAATAGAGATCAGCCAAGAAAGGAATTTGATGAGGATGCTCTTTTGGAATTGGCAGATTCGATAAAACAATTTGGTGTATTACAACCTCTTTTAGTACAAAAAAAAGATGGATATTATGAAATTATCGCAGGAGAGAGAAGATGGCGCGCTGCAAAGTTAGCGGGGATTAAAGAAGTTCCTGTGTTAATTAAAGAGTATACAAGCCAGGAAATTGTAGAAATATCATTGATTGAAAATATTCAGAGAGAAAATCTTAATCCGATTGAAGAAGCAATGGCATTTAAGCGATTGTTGGAAGAGTTTAATTTAAAGCAGGACGAAGTAGCTGAAAGAGTGTCAAAGAGCAGGACTGCTGTTACGAATTCCATGAGACTTTTGAAATTAAGTAGTCGTGTCCAGCAGATGGTGATTGATGATATGATTTCAACGGGACATGCAAGAGCATTGTTGGCAATTGATGATGAAGAACAACAGTATATCATTGCAAGTAAGATTTTCGATGAGAAATTAAGTGTTAGAGAAACAGAAAAACTTGTGAAATCTCTGAAAACACCGAAAAAAGAGAAGAAAACAGAAAAACAAGAACGCATGTTTGTTTATGATGATATTATTGAAAAAATGAAGAATATCATGGGGACAAAAGTAAATATACATACAAAAGCAAATGGAAAGGGAAAAATAGAAATAGAATATTATTCAGAAGATGAATTGGAAAGAATCTATGATATGATTATGTCCATTCATAAATAAAAAGGGGAAAATTAAAAGGGAGGTACAGAATGATAAGTGGAGTTTTAAGTAGTCTTGGAATTGATGCTGGCTACTTGATTATTTTATTATTTTTGATACAAGTATTATTATTCATGATGCTGATCAATGTAAATATGAAGTATAATAGATTAAAGAGAATATATACTTCGTTTATGAGAGGAAAAGATGGAAAAACTCTAGAGGAGAGTTTTCAAACGAGATTCAATGAATTAGATGAAGTTCTTGAAAGAACAGAGGCATCAGAAGAAAAAATCGGGGAGCTTTACAAAAAATTAAAACAAACCTATCAGAAAAAAGGAATCGTACGATATGATGCATTTCATGAGATGGGTGGAAATTTAAGTTTTGTACTGACAATGCTTGATGAAGAAAATAATGGATGGATTTTCAATGCAATGCATAGCAGAGAAGGTTGTTATACCTACATCAAAGAAGTTGTGAAAGGAGAAAGCTATATTGAATTAGCGGAAGAAGAAAAAGAATGTCTTGAAAGAGCAATTTATCAAGAAGCATATGACATCAAAGATGTAGATTTGGATTTAAAATAGAAGATAAAAAGAAAGTTAAAAAAGTAAATATAAGGAGAGAAAAAATGTTAGATATTAAATTTGTCAGAAACAATCCAGAGGTAGTAAAACAGAATATTAAAAATAAATTCCAGGATGAAAAACTTCCATTGGTAGATGAAGTTCTAGAATTAGATGTAAAAAATAGAGAAATCAAACAGGAAGTTGAAGCACTTCGTGCAGAAAAGAATAAGGCTTCTAAACAGATTGGTGCAATGATGGCACAGGGAAAAAAAGAAGAAGCAGAAGAAATGAAGAAAAAAGTGGCTGAAAGCGCAGACCGCATGGAGGCTCTTTCAGTAGAAGAAAAAGAAGTAGAAGAAAAAATCAAGAAAATTATGATGACTATTCCAAATATTATTGATCCTTCTGTTCCGATTGGAAAAGATGACAGTGAAAATGTGGAAGTAGAGCGCTATGGAGAGCCGGTTGTACCGAATTTTGAAGTTCCATATCATACAGATATTATGGAAAGATTTAATGGAATTGATTTAGATAGTGCAAGAAAAGTTGCAGGAAATGGATTCTATTACTTGATGGGAGATATTGCAAGACTTCATTCAGCTGTTATTTCTTATGCAAGAGATTTTATGATTAATCGTGGGTTTACTTATTGTGTACCACCATTTATGATTCGAAGTAATGTAGTGACAGGTGTAATGAGCTTTGCAGAGATGGATGCCATGATGTACAAAATTGAAGGAGAAGATTTATATCTGATCGGAACGAGTGAACATTCTATGATTGGTAAATTTATTGATACACAACTTACAGAAGATCAACTTCCGCAGACATTAACCAGCTATTCTCCATGTTTCCGAAAAGAAAAAGGTGCACATGGAATCGAAGAACGTGGAGTATATCGAATCCATCAGTTTGAAAAACAGGAAATGATTGTCGTATGTAAACCAGAGGATAGTATGGAATGGTATGATAAGTTATGGCAGAATACAGTAGATTTGTTCCGTTCTTTGGATATTCCGGTTCGTACACTGGAGTGTTGTTCTGGTGATCTGGCAGATTTGAAAGTAAAATCTGTTGATGTAGAGGCATGGTCTCCGAGACAGAAGAAATATTTTGAAGTAGGAAGTTGTTCTAACTTAGGAGATGCACAAGCAAGAAGACTTGGAATTCGTGTAAAAGGAGAAAGTGGCAAGTATTTTGCGCATACATTAAATAATACAGTAGTTGCACCACCGAGAATGTTGATTGCATTTTTGGAAAATAATTTACAGGAAGATGGATCTGTAAAAATTCCAGAAGCATTGCAACCATATATGGGTGGAAATACGGTAATTGTACCGAAAAATTAAGAAAAACTGCAAGTACTGAAGAAAGATTACCATGACTAAACGGAGTATTTATGCATCAGTATTTAAAAGCAATTGGGTTTGATAAAATTCAATCGAAAAAAGAATTAAAAGAACTGCTCAAAAAAACAGAGGATGAGTGTACACAACAGATTATTGTTTCTTATAATGAAAAATCTAGTTATTGTGAGTTGCGGAAAGAATATGGTCAAGGAGTTGGAATCATTCTCTGTGGAGAGCTGGATGAAATGGATCATTTTGAAATAGATTATTATGTTCCATATTTTGAAGGAAGCGGAATTACAACTTGTTCGGATGTAATGGTAGAACGAAGAAAAGAAACAGAAACTTATGTGGGAATTTGTGAAGATCCGAGAGTTGGGATTACTCTGATATTTCATTTACAAAATGGAATGGAATATATGAAAGAAAAACAGTTTCATGATATTTTAGAAGCAAATTCATCAGTAACTTTTTCTGGTCTTGCATTATCAGGAAAAATATTGCTTCCAATAAGTAAAAGTGAGCAGCAAGTAGCTAATGAAGAAAAAAACTTTCAAAATAGAAAAGAACTTTTAAACGCAGCTAGAAAAGGAAATCAGGATGCAATTGAAACTTTGACATTAGAGGATATGGATTTATATACAAAGGTTTCTAAAAGATTAGTATATGAAGACGTATTTTCTATTATAGATACGTATTTTATGCCTTATGGAGTAGAATGTGATATGTATTCTGTTATGGGAGAAATTTTGGCTGTCCGTAGAAGAATAAATACCGTTACGGGAACGGAACTATATCAAATGAAGTTAAATGTAAATGAACTACATTTTGATATATGTGTTCCGGTATCCGAAACGATGGGAGAACCAGAGATTGGAAGAAGATTTAAAGGAACAATCTGGCTTCAGGGATATCTTAATTTTTAATTCTATGTTTTCTTTTCAGCATAATAGCAGAAATTGCTGACGCAGCTGGGATTGTTAAAACAATTCCAAAGGTACCACATAAACCTTGAGCTATTTCAATGCTTAGATAATTAGAATTTAATAGTTGACGAAATTGAATTTGATATGATAGGAACACTAATAATGTAATAAATGCACTTCCTGTAAAAGCCAGTATAAGTGTATTTGTCATTGTTCCAATCATATCTTTTCCTATTTCTATACCGGATTGAAAAAGTTCTTTTGAAGTAAGTTCCGGTGTATGGTGATGAATTTCGTAAAGTGAGGAGACAATTGACATGGCAACATCCATAATTGCTCCAAGCGAAGAAATAATTACTCCGCCAAATAGTACGTCCTTAATTTTTAGTCCGGTTTCTTCTTGGATTAAAAGTAATCCTTCTGCATCTGCGGAACTGAATCCATCAATATGTACTAATTTAGAAGTTATAAAAAATAGTCCCATTGCAAAAAACATACCGACTAAAGTAGATAAAATCGCAGAAAAAGTTTTTCCAGATTGTCCATTTAATAAAAGTAAGGTGACTGTGGTAGATAAAAAAGCACATAAAATGCTGGATGCAATTGGAAACCATCCGGAAAATACGGCCGGAAGGAGAAATTCTATAATAAGAAACATGGAATACAGAAGGCCGGCTATAGATTTTAATCCTTTTTTACCTCCGATACAAAAAATAGCAGCGATTAGTACAATTGCACAGGATAAAAGTGAAAAAGAGCGATCGTAATTGTATACAGTATAATATGGCTCAATGTTATTCGGCATATCTATGTTAATAATCAAAGGCATATTTTGTTTTGCAACAACATTATGCGTTTTTGTCAAATAATTTGTTACAGTAATTATTTCATTTTTCTTTACACCTTCTGTCATTTTTAATTTTAACTCTTGGCTTCCGAGAAAAATCTTTAGTTTTTCGTCATATTCTATGTTCTCATTAGAAATCTCCACTACGATTCCTTTATCGTAGTGGAGTGTATCTGTACTATATCTGGAGTATTGTTTAAAGGAAAAAGACTGCAGTATAAATACAATAAGAACAGAGAGGAAAATAAGAGTCAATACAATACGATTTTCTTTTATTTTTCTCAACATAATTACAAACCTTTCTATTTCGATGAAATGCGAGTATGTCTCTTAAAAATTATAAATGTGACTACAGAAATAGAAGTTGCAATTAATAATAGTACTGATCCAAAGAAAGAATAATCCCCGGTTTTTACGGTAGAAACAGTAGATTGCTGTGTTTTATCCGTAGAATTTTGGTTTTTATCGGATGTATTCCCCCCATTTTGATTACTATTATTGTTAGTGTTATTATTATTTTCCGTGTTGTTTTCTGATGTATTTTTTACTAGATTTTCTTTTGCATTTTTTAAAGAAGCATAGGCATTATCAATTACTTCTTGTTTAGAATCTGTATTATGAATAACTTCTTTTGCAAGAGTAAATGCATCAGAAAAAGTCTTCCAACTTTCAGGTGTATAATCAGATTCTGAAAGTTTTAAACTTTCAATTTCATTTACTAAATCTTTAAGAGCTGAATTATCCGATTTATAAATTGTAAATTCATCTAAAACAGACATATCATCTGCATAATAAGTTGTCATAGAATAAGAAGTATCAGTTACTTTAACATCTGTAAAAGTTCTACGTTCAGATTGATCCATTTTTGCGGAAAATTCTGCATCCGGAGCTTGGATATCATAGTATTTACTTCCTGAAGCGGAGTTAGCGGTTAAATACAAGATTCCGGTTGGATTTACGACACTGCTTTGAACACCTTTACTTGTGTCCGGCACAACACCATCCATCATGTATGTTCTTGTATATACATGATCATGTCCCATTAAAACAACATCAATGTCTAAATCTTTGAAAACTTGTGGAAGTTCATTTCTTCTTGAAATTATATCGCTATCATCGAAATGACTTGCAGTTGAAAAAATGGAATGATGGAAGACAACCGTTTTCCATTTTACATTAGGGTTTGCTGCGATAGCTTCTTCTATAAATGCTTTATGTTCGGCAGTAGAACGATCATTGGAATTTATATCAATAAAAAGAGTATTTTCGTAAACAAACCAGTAATCACTGCCAGCAGTTGACTGTCCCTTATCGACACTTTCGTTTGGTAAATTGAAGTGTTGATTATATGCAGCAGAACCGGAATCATGGTTACCGATTGTTGTTGCACTAGGAAGTGAGGTAAATAATGGATTGATATATCCGTCATATTGATTTTCAAAGCTGGCAGTATTTACTTGGTCACCAGCAGAGAGAAGAAAATCAGCATTTAAATGAGTTGAAATTGCTGTTAATGTATCATTCCATCCATTGATATCATTATCTATAAAACCAGCGCCGATTTGTGGATCTCCAACAAAAGCAAATTCATAAGAACCATCTGTATCACCTGATGTGAAATGATAAACATTACTGAGAGTTTCCCCATTTTTTAAGCGATAAACGTATTCTGTATTTGGTTGAAGTCCGGTTAAAAATACTTGATTTGAGTACCATTTTTTTTCAGTTGTAGAGGTAGAAGTTGCAGTTGCAGTCAAATAATTTTCAGGAAAAGTATCGCCTGATTTGATTGCATATTGAACTTCACCAGCAAGTTCTGTATTCGCATACCATGTAATCCCCTGACTTAAACTATCGTTTCCTACAGTAAGAAAAATAGACTTTTGAGCAACAGGATCTGGTGTTACTTCTTCAGAACCGGTATTTAAAGAAAGATTCTTGAATTCAAAATAAATATCAGAACTGGTTTCTCTGTCTTGATGTAATTCTACAGAGAGTGTATTAGAACCTTCTTTCAAGATATCTTTGAATTGATCTTTTGATAAGTCAATATCTGTTTGTTTTGGAGCACCTGCACTAACTCCAGCATAATAAAGATTAGATTGCTGAACTTCAGTTGGCATATCAGTAGATGCAATCAAGGTACCATTTAGATAAACTGCAACGGCATCATCGTGAAAAAGAGTACCAGTGATAGAAGTAATTTTATCAATATCCTTAGCATTAAATGAAGTACGGAAGAAAAATGTAGGAGTACATTTTTGATCAGCGTTTGGTTGATATTGTTGTAAAAGTACAGTAGGAGTAAATCCATTAAAAGAAGTTAAAGCTCCTTTTTTTGCACCAAATTTTCCAGCTGCAGATTTCCAAGCAGAATCATTAAAGTCTGGAGTGGTCCATGCAGTCAGAGAATTAAGAGTTGCTGCAGGATCAGTATTATCATCTAAATATTTCCAAGTAGATGTTTCATTTATAACGGTTGTAGATTCTGAATTTTTCGTGCTATCATTTAAATCTTCTGCATAAACGAGATTAGGAGAAGAAAAAGGAAATGCACTTGCAAAACTTCCTGCAGCAAATATTGCAGCAAATGCAGCAGCACTGATTTGTAATTGAATTGTTCTTTTTTTCATAGTTACCTCCTGAAATACTGTAATGTCAATTATATTTATTCACATACCGGATGTATGGTAACACTTGAAAAACACAAGAACAATAGGATTTACAAAGATTTAAAGCAACAAAAAAAAGAATTAACAAGAACATAACAAAAAATAAAATTATAATTGTTTAAGTATTTCTTCCACTCGGCGAATTGCTTCTTCTACCTGCTGAGTTGCCTGGATAATCCGATCTTGAACCATCCAGTCTACAACAATTCCATCGAAAAATAAATCGGCAAAGTAAAGAAAATCTCCAGTTTCAATATCTAGATGACAAGACATTCCAATTTAAAGTAACAAAAATCTATTTTATAAAGTAATTATAGCTTCTAAAGCAAAATAAGTGTACTATGCCTGCGCGGAAATAAAATGCTTTATTCCACTTTTTAGAGAGTTGCTGTAAAAAGAGATTCTATGTTGAATCATAGAAAGCTTATACTTGAAAAACAATAAATAATTATATATAATAAATAGCGTAGCAGAAAATAGGTATATGTTTCCTTAGTTAAATGGATATAACAAGCGCCTCCTAAGGAGGAACCAAGGTTATCACTTCCTGAAAAAACTTTTGGGTTCAAATCTAGTTAAGAAGA
>Kit_p2__coassemble_579_pt1 | contig 34724 bp, 32 predicted proteins | sample Kit_p2__metabat2_high_PE_017 | metagenome-assembled genome bin Kit_p2 | reverse complement strand
TTTTCATTACTTTTTATTTATTTCTTTTTTTGAAGCTAATTCCAATTGCTGCTCCTGAAATCAAGAACAACATTGTTGCCCACAAGAACATTGTATTATCCCCTGTCTTTGGTGTATTTACTTTTCCACCTGTTGGCTTGGTTGAATTTCCGGATGTTGAGCCATTATTTCCACTTGGCTTATTCGTTCCATCGGTTCCCGGTTTATTTCCATCTTCTCCGCCAGGCTTGTTTCCATCTTCTCCGCCAGGTTTATTTCCATCTTCTCCACCAGGTTTGTTTCCGTCTTCTCCACCAGGTTTGTTTCCACCTTCTCCAGGTTCTTCTTTCAATACAAGGCCTTCATGTGCAGCTTTAAGACTATTTACTGCATCATCAACAACCTGTTGTTCATCCACTGTCAGTTCATCATTTTCCATTACTGTATAAGCTCGTTCTAATTCTGCATTAAATACTGCAACTGACTCTTCAGTATATTTTTCTAATTCAATTCCCTTCAAGCTTTCTAATAATGCTTCCAGTGTTGCTTTGTCAGCTTTTAATCTAAGATTTCCAATTGCTGTTACTAATTGCTTCCAAGCTGCATCTACTTCCGGCTGCATTGCATCGCCATCTGCAAGAACAGTTTCTGCTTTTTCTTTTGCTGCAAGATATTCTTCTTTTCCAGCCTCTACATATTTATCCAGATCAATCATGGTTGTTAATTCTACTGCCAATTCAAGTTCTGTTTTATCTGCTGCTTTCATTTCAATTGCCTGTACTGCCTGCATTAATTTTGTTGCAGCATTAACAACTTCTGTCTTGGTAGCATTTTCTTTGTCCATCACAGCCTGTCCTTCTGCAATTGCTTCTTCAAACAATTTCTTAACAGACTCTACACAATCCTCTACTTCACCGGATTCTACATAAGATTTTGCAAGGTTCAAGAAGTGCTCTAATGTAGCTTTTCCAACACGCAGCTGATCAACAGCATTCTGAAGTTGTGTCAATGCTTCATCAACAACTTTCTGATCTGCCTGTTCATTCTCAATGACACTCTGTGCATTCTGTAATGCTTCCTGGAATACTTTCCATGTATCTTTTGTATATCCCTCAGCTTTTTCATCTTTATACTGATTATACAATGTTTCCAGTTCTGTTTTGTTTACAGTTGGAGTTGTATTTCCACCATAAACTTCGATTTCATAGAATGTAACATCCTTACAACCTGCTCCAGTGACAAATTTGAAATTATCTGTCGGAACATTTTCCGGGAATGAAACTGTTAATTTATTGCATGCAATATCTCCATTTTCATCCACATATGTCCAGCTTTCTCCATCTGATAAATGAATTTCTTCTGGGCTGACTCTTGTCAATGTTCCAGTCTCTGGTTTTGTTGAATCGAAAAATACAACTTCTTCTCCACTTTCATTTGTATAAGTTAATGTAAACTCCCCTACACGACTGTGATTTGGCTCATTCCATACATGTGTATCCAAGTATTCTTTAATGACAATTCGATTGATACCAGACTGATCTAACTTAGCAGAAATCCAATGTTCAGACCCTTTCTTTGTTGCCCATCTAGTAGTCATATTTCCATCAAACGCATACTCTGGTCCATATGGTCCCGGATAATAATCACTTGCTGATGATTCTGTCACAACACGAATATCTCCTGAAATTAATACCAGAGGCTCTGCATCTACACGTCTGCCTTCAACTTCTACGTAAGCTGCTACAGTAATAGCGCCACCCTTATAGGCTCCATCTACTTTAAGTGTTGTTCCTGTAATGCTTCCTGCGGATTCCGGATCAACTGCAAATACAACCTGCTCAGGAGTAACTGCTGTTTCGCCAACCAAACCTTCAACTGTCAATTCTACACTCTTTCCAGCTTCAAATTTATTTGTTGGAGCACTGATTTTCAAATAGCTCTGATCTGGTTTTGTAACATGATATGCTTCAATTTCATAAATAATCGGGCTCTGGCATGCGCCAAGATTTACTTGAATATATCTTGCTGTTGTTTCATTAAAACGAACGGTTCCTTCAGACTGTATTGTCTTCTTTCCAACAGACTGATAATCCTGTCCATCTGTAGAAGTTAAAATTTCAACTTCACGTAATTCATTATATCCAATGTAATATTTTTCAAACAATGTAACTGCATTTACAGTTCTCTCACTTCCAAGATCAAATGTAAACATTGCTTGATTTCCACTAACTGCGACTGCTGCATCATCATTATCACGAACACCGTCTGTCAGATATGCCAGCTGTTCTTCTGTCAAATCTTTCAATGAGCATTCCGGAACAATTCCTTTCAGCATATTTGCGCCTTCATCTGAAGAAATAACATACAATTTTGAATATGTATTTCCAACTGCTTTTCCTTCATAGAAAGCGGCTGCCTTTACTTCAAATGCACCCTGTTTTGGTGCTGTAATTGCTTCACTATAAAGTGGAGATTCACTTGTAGGATCTGTACCATCTAATGTATAGCGGATTTCTATTTCTTTATTTTCTGCAGAAATTGTGATATCTGACTCAGCTTTAATATAAGAACTTTCCGGTGTAAAGTGAATAACTGTCATAGTTTTCAAACTATTTAATGTTTCACTGTCGGCTTTTAGTCTTCCTAAAGCTTCTGTCAATGCTGATTGATCCTGAGTTGCAGCTGCAATAAGACCTTTCGCATCTGCTACATTCTGCAAAATAGAATCTTTCATTGACTGAGACAATTCCCAACTATGTTCACCTACTACAGTATCATTTGCTGCACTTTCATTTGCTTCTGCTAATATAGCTACCTCATTTGCATTTTTTACTGTCTGAATTAAAGTAATTAATTCTTTATAAGGAGCTTTTCTGTCATCTCCCTGCGCATTCTTCAATGCATTCGCTTTTTCCTCGATTACAGCTTTATAAGGAGCTAACTGAGCAGAATATGTTCCGTCATCAATTTTTCCTATAACACCTTCTGCCTGCTGTAATAACTGTTCAATAGACTTATCAAAGTTTTCTTCTAATTTGATAATCGTATCCAATGTATCCATTGTTCTTCCATCAGCAAAGCTCATTCCTTCCGGAAGGGTAATACGATATCCATTGTCTGTCTTCTCAAAATCAAGAACTACATCTGGGTTATTAAACAATTCTGCTGATGAGTAAATTTTTCCATCTGGAGATTCTGCGATTTCTAATACATTTCCCTGTACCTGCTGTGAAATACGCATTGCTGGAGTTACATGCAAATATACAGTTCTTGTACCATCTTTGTTATCTCTGTATGTACTTCCGCCCCATGTAGGTTCTTCATACGGGCCACCACGAGTATTATAAATAGATTCTCCGTTTTTTTGTACCCATTCTCCAATTGTTTCAAACGCTTTCAAATGTTTATTGGAGAATTGTCCATTCGGCATCAACCCAATGTTCAAAAGAACATTACCATCATTACATGCATTATTAATGATATCTCCTGTGACTCTTACCGGAGATTTTGCACTTGTATCTCTGTTATAGGACCATGCATTACCGGAGTCAATTGTCAAGCAGCTTTCCCATGCATGCTTATTATCAAATTTTGCTGTTGTCTGTTCCGGAGTAATATAATCTCCCTGTATATCTTCTGGCAAACCACCTTCATCCCAAGGTTTCGGATCTTCCCAACGATATACATAACGGTCATTTGTAATAATACCAGGCTGAAGCTGTTTTACACGACGTAAGATTGTTCTGGGATCCCACGCACCCCATGCTTCTTTCCAGCCTTTTGGTGCTGTATTTCCATACATTGGAAGTGCAGAACCAATTGCATCACACCAGAAAACATCCATTTTTCCGTATTTTCCAAACAACTCTGTTAAATGTCCAAGATAAGTCTCCATCCAACGATAATGTTCTTCGCTCCAGCAATAATCGTTGTACCAATCCTGAGGAGAATAATACAAACCAAATTTCAGATCTTGTTCATGAGCTGCATCTGCAAACTGTTTGATAATATCATAATCTTCTCCTGCTGCAGACTGAGCATCTTTGTAAGGTGTTCCTGAAATAGAATGCTCTGGATAATAATTACTATCCCAACTTGTAAATCCACCATGATGTTTACTTGTAAAGATTAAATATTTACAACCCATCTCTTTTGCTTTTGCAACAATATCATGTGCATTAAATTCCTGTGGGTTAAAGTCTAAGTAACGAAGATCGTAATTAGGTTTTTTCTGTACATGACTTGGACCAGGTCCTCTTCCCCATCCAATTTCGCTTCCGCTCATTGTACCTGGATCCCAGTGAATGAACATTCCAAGTTTAGCATCATGGAACCACTGTAATTCTTCTTCTGATGCACGAAGATCATATACTCTATTTGACAATTCATTTAGAACATCTCTATCTGCTACTACATCAATCTTCAAATCTTCGTCAGAAATAATTACAAGTCCTTCTGCCTGTGCAGTAGAACGATAGTTTCCATTTGCTCCATTCTTTAATTCTTCCGTTCCATAAAAAACATATTTTCCCAAAGATTCTGCTACTACATTTAATTCAACTGTATCTTTTCCTGCAAAATCATAATCTGGAGCATCCAAAACATTTGTCACAAAATCTTTTGTCACCAGAACTTTTCCGCCCTTGACTTCCGGTGTCTCAGTTTTAAATGCTGTTCTTGTTCCGTTTTTATAATAATATGGAGATGCAGTAATATTATATTCTGCTACATGATCTTCTCCGCCAAGAGTCTCAGCCACATTAAAATATACGGTTTTTCCAAAACGTGTCTGTACTTCATTTGTCAGATTATTTCTACTCTCCATATAAGTTTCATTCTTTTTAAGTCTTGGGGCAATTCGATTAAACTCTTCCTCTGACATAACCGGTCCTACCGGATCACTTTTTATTGTTTTCCCCACAACTCCATCAACAGACGGTGTCACTTCAAATCTAATATATTTATTCAAATCCTCTTGTGCCAACGTATACTCGGTTCCCGTCTGTCCTTCAATTTTTGTATACTCTCCATTTCTGCTATCTCCACGATACCACTGAAATGTGCTGGCATCCGTTCCATATGCATTCGAAAGATTATATTTTCCGCTCAATGTACTTCCGACTACATCATCCCCATTAATGTATGGGAATAAAACTGCACTTTTCATTGCTTCTACAAAGTTTGGATTAGGGATATCCTGTGGATTAATAGGGTCCCCACCGGCTGCTGCATAACTTATCACTGATGGAATTAATAATGAGCAGCTCAAAATTGATGATAATAACAGCCTCTTAATTTTTTTCCTTTCCATAAGCCATCTTTTCCTCCTTGATTTATCTGTTACAAAATGAATTACTACCCTCCTTTTCTATCTATTTTCATAATGTTAACCGAAATATATCACAATTTTCTTCATAATTCATCATTTTCGCTAATATCATTATATTTTCATGATTTTTCATAATTTAATCTTTGATTTTTGTTAATATTTGAACTTGATTTATTTTATTTTTTTTGATATAAGTTATATATACATACGGTTTTTAACAGAATTTTTTAAATATTTTTCAGCTTTTAGATAAGAAAAAAAGGTATCGCCCCATCATCTTTTCAGATAATGTTGTGATACCTTTTTATTATTGTTATTTTTTCATCTTCTATTTTGTTGGACCATCATATTCTCGAATAATCTGTCTAACCGGATAAATAAATGTTGGTGAAACAGATAACTCGTCCACACCCATTGCCATAAATCGCTCTGTTAATTCCATATCGGCACCAAGCTCTCCACAGATTCCTGCCCAGATTCCTGCCTTATGTGCATTATCTACAACCATTTCAATCATACGAAGTACAGCTTCATGATGTTTATTATAGAACTCATCCAATTTTGCATTCTGACGGTCGATTGCCAATGTATACTGTGTCAGATCGTTTGTTCCAATACTAAAGAAATCTACTTCCTGAGCCAACAAATCACTGATGATTACGGATGCTGGAGTCTCAATCATGATTCCCTGCTCAACCTGTCCGTACTGGATTCCTGCTTCTTCCAGCTCAGCCTTTACTTCTTCCATAATTGACTTAATCTTACGAACTTCTTCAACAGAAATAATCATCGGATACATCACTGCAATATTTCCATACGCACTTGCACGCAAAATCGCACGAAGTTGTGTTTTGAATATCTCAGGTCTTGTCAGACAAATACGGATTGCACGAAGTCCCATTGCCGGGTTCTCTTCTTTGTCCAGATTAAAATAATCTACCTGCTTGTCCGCTCCGATATCCAATGTACGGATAATGACTTTCTTACCAGCCATTGTTTCTGCTACCATCTTATATGCTTTGAACTGCTCGTCTTCAGTCGGATAATCACTGGATTCCAAATATAAGAACTCACTTCTGAAAAGTCCGATACCACCAGCATCATTACTCATTGCTGCCGGAAGGTCTGATACAGAACCGATATTGGCAAATAATTTGATTGCCTTACCACTCTTTGTTACAGTCGGCTTGCCTTTCTGCTCTGCAAGCAGTTTTCTATGTTCCTCCTGCTCAGCCTTCTTTGCTTTATATTTCTCAAGCACTTCCGGTTCCGGATCAATGTAGAACTCTCCTGTAAAGCCATCTATGATTCCCAGCTTTCCATTCCATTCTTCCTGGATATCAATCTGAATCAATGCCGGAATATTCATTGTTCTTGCAAGAATCGCTGTATGTGAATTAGAAGAACCAAGTCTTGTTACAAATCCCAATAACTTACTCTTATCAAATTGAACAGTCTCACTCGGAGCCAGATCTTCTGCCACAATAATAGATGGCTCATCCCAGCTCTTTGCTTCACCAACACCCATCAGAACATTAATCACACGCTCTGAAATATCCTTCATATCTACAGCTCTTGCCTGAAAATATTCATCATCCATAGATGCAAACATAGATGCGAAGTTATCACCTGTCGTAGCAACTGCATACTCTGCATTTACCATCTGTGTCTCGATAATACTCTTAACAGATTCATTATAATCATCATCTTCCAACATCATCTGATGTACTTCGAAAATCTGTGCACCAGATTCTCCTACTTCCTTGAGAGCTTTTTCATATAAGCCCCCCAACTGCTCCTGTGCAGAAACCACTGCTGCTTCATATCTTGCAACTTCCGCTGCTACATCTTCAACCTTTGTTCTCTTTACCTGATTCTGCTCTTTTGCAAAAAATGTAATCGGACCAATTGCGATTCCACCGAAAATAGATTTTCCCTGAATCACCTGCATAGCCAGCCTCCTATAAGTTCTCTTTGAAAAATGTTTCCAGATCAGCTGCTACCGCATCCGCATTGTCGCCTTCCACATCAACTTCTACTTCCATACCTTTTTTTACACCCATCCCCATAACAGCCATAAGTTTTGTTGCATCAGCACTTTTACCGTTACAGCTCAATGTAATTTTTGCCCCTGTTGCCTTTGCCTGCTTTACAAGTAATCCTGCCGGTCTTGCATGTAATCCTACTTCATCTGTAATCACATAATTAAACTTTGCCATTGTCTTATCCTCCTTAAACCTAAACATAAAAAATCCATACTAATAATTTAACACATATTTGTTAAAATATCTACTATAAATGGAACTCATTTCTTTTTCCGATACACTGCCCAATTCTGCTCTCCATCATCTTTTACCTTGATAGACTGAAAACTCTGTATATACTGTTTAAACTGAGAATATCCATAATCTCTAACCTTAAAATCTCCAAACTGCATCCTGATTCGATTTCCTAATGTTCCTAGTGAAATTCCTTGCCTTCCGGCATTTTGCACCTCACTTATAATAAACTCTTCCAGCATTTCTTTCTTGCTCTTATCTTCATATAATGTCACAGTAACTTGAGTTCCTGTCTGCTTCAACTTTAATTTTGGAAATGTCTCTAAAAACTTAGATAATAAACTATACCCATAACGTCTAACATCAAAATCCGGATATAACTTAACCAGTCTGCTGCCAACTTCTCCCAAACCTGTTTCTTTATCATTATTTTGATTCTCAGTAATAATTTTTACAACAGCTTCTTCTATCTGATTTTTAGATACTGCCTGGACACCATTTTTCTTATTACTTTTATTCTCTTTTTCAGCCCCATTTACCGAACCGCTAAACTCTTCCAACAAAAGCTCCAATTCAGTAAAAATATCACACGCCTTTCGAAACGGAACCGGAGTCTTACTTTCTCCCATTCCGATCACCATTCTCCCACTCTCTCTTAACCGACTTGCAAGCTTTGTAAAATCACTGTCACTGGATACCAAACAAAACCCTTCCAGTTCACTCGTATATAACATATCCATTGCATCAATGATCATTGCTGAATCTGTTGCATTTTTCCCTTGTGTATAACTAAATTGTTGAATTGGAGTAATACTGTTTTGTAATAACTCTTCTTTCCAGCTGGAGTTATGAGAACTTGTCCAATCTCCATAAATTCTCTTATATGTTACATTTCCATATTTAGATAACTCATCTAAAATCGGTTTAATATATTTTGCCGATACATTATCTGAATCAATTAACAATGCGAATCTGTCTTCCATCGCTTATATACCTCTCCATCCAAATTTTTCCATTCAAATTGAATTTCTGAATTTACTTCCTCCCCAGTCTTTTTTGCATTTCTGTTTTCAACAATCATATAACTATGTGCAGAATGTTCCTTCGGAATAGATACAGACCCCGGATTCAAATACATAAATGTTGTTCCATCTTCAAGCAGAACATCTTCACACGCCGGAATATGTGTGTGTCCGGTTAGTAAAATATCTCCCTTTTTCAACATTGGCGGATGCTGCATGTTGTGCTGATGTCCATGCATCACATAAATCAACTGTCCGTCTAACTCCAATAAACAATACTCTGCCATCATTGGAAATTCTAACACCATCTGATCCACCTCTGTATCGCAATTCCCACGTACACAAAAGATATCCTTCTTCCTCGCATTTAACATTGCAAGGACTTCCTTTGGCGCATAATCCTTTGGCAGATCATTTCTTGGTCCATGATATAAAAGATCTCCTAATAACACTAATCTGTCTGCACCCTCCCGCTCATAAGCATCCAACATCTTCCTGCAATAAAAAGCTGAGCCATGAATATCCGATGCAATCATATATCTCATATACTTTCGTCCTCCTACTCTAAAACTATTTATTATATTACGTTTTTTTTCACCTAATGTAAACGGTCTTTTCTCTTTCCTTTCCACATACAATATAACATCTGTTCTATAGGAGGTGACTACTTTTGAACTATTTATGGGCAGGTATGATATTTATCGGAATCCTCTTCGGTGCATTTAATGGCAAAATGCCGGAGCTCACAAATGCGGCGCTGGATTCCGCCAAAGAAGCGGTAACCCTTTGCATTACTATGATGGGAGTCATGTCCTTCTGGGTTGGAATGATGGAAATAGCCTCCAACACTGGAATTATCAAAATCGCTTCCGAAAAAATGCAACCGCTCATTCGCTTCTTGTTCCCGGAAATCCCGCCCGAACACAAAGCAAATGAACATATCACAACAAATTTTATTGCCAATTTTTTAGGTCTGGGATGGGCCGCCACACCAGCCGGATTGCAGGCCATGTCTGCATTAAAACAATTAGAAGAAGAACGCGGACGTCCGAAAGGAATTGCAAGCAACGAAATGTGTACTTTCTTGATTTTAAATATTTCTTCTCTTCAACTTATTCCGGTAAATATAATCGCCTATCGAAGTCAGTATGGAAGTGTCAATCCTGCTGCCATCATTGGCGCCGGAATCATTTCCACAACATTCAGCACCTTAACAGCTATTATTTTTTGTAAATTTGCCGGAGCAAAAAGAAAGCGGAGAACATAACATCCTCCGCTTTTCTTTTGTTCCACTTTCTTAATCTTTCATTTTCCCAGCCATCATGCAAAAAATTGAAGTATACGGAACCGAAGCGGAATAAGATTGACTATCTGATTTTCCACATATATTTTTCCACAAGTTCAAATGGTGCCGGTCCAACGGCCAGCACCGCCTCGTGGAACTCTTTTTGAGAGAACGCTCCCGCTTTCTCCTGCTGCCATTCTTTTTTCAACTCCAAAAACTCCAGATATCCAATATAATATTTTAAATAATTTCCAGGTGATCCAAGAATCAAATCATAGATGCGATTCGCTGTCCCCCTGTCTTTTAATCCGTAACCGGCTAAAAATTTCCCCAGTTCGTCTCTGCTCCATCCATCATAATGAATACCAATATCTGCAAGTGTATACATTCCTAGTATCATAGAACTGTTACGCTGCAAGATTACCGCCTGCTCTTTCTTCAACGGTGCTAACGAATAACTTGCCATTTCCGCATACGTTGCCCATCCCTCCACATATCCTCCAAACTGAAATATATTTCGAATTGGATCCGGATTGGTGCCTGCATAATATGTTGTTTGATACAAATGCCCCGGATAGCCTTCATGAGCCAACGTGGTAAATAATGTTAACTGGTTCCCCATATGTGCCTCATTTACATAGATTACATTATTCTTATAATCATCAATTGCCGGAATCATATAAAATGCCGGACTTAGGTGATCCTGCATTGCTTTCGGCACATATTTTACCTGTACATTCGTTTTCGGCGGACTCGGAAAATTTTTCTCAATTCCTTTTTCCAAAGTTTTTAGTATAGAAACTGGATTTGGAGCCACTTCTGCTGTCACCTGCAGAGATGCAGTCTCACGAACTTCTTCAACCTTAGTTTCTGCGGTTCCGGCATGCTGTTTCAACTCCGCAAAAGCCTGCTCCATTCTCTGCATATCTTCCACCATCTGCTTCTTTGTCAGCTCCTGCATCTCACGCACCGTCCGTCTGGAACCAACCGCATTCTGTACCACATATTCATAGTATTCTTTACCTTCCGGATAATAACAAAGTCCTGCTTCATTTGAACCTGTACCTTTTAGCTGTTCAATTGCCGCCAGAAGTTTATGATACGATGGAAGTACATAGCTGTTAAGCATCAAAGCATTTTTCTTAATATAGTCACTTTTTTCTTTCTGCGACAACTCTTTTATCTTTTCAACTCTTTCCACGAAGGTGGAAATCAAATAATTCTGATCTCCCATATCCATGAATGCCTGACATTGTGCCATTACCTGATCTGCCGCATCATCAGACATAAACAATCCCATTTCTGCCTTTCTTTTTTCAAATCCAATCACCGACGCAAAATATTCTGGCGTTGTTTTTAACAATTTCAGATATGTCTCAATCTCCTCTCTACATCCCAATGGATATTCCGAAAGCACAACCGGAAGCTGCGTCTGCACTCCACTGATCAACCCCAGAGGTTCTGCATACATGATAAACTCTGCATCCTCCTTCACCCCTTCTAAATAAGATTTCAACACATCATAAGTCAACTGATTCTCCACATTCAGTTTCGCATAAGAGAACCTCTCCATTGCCTGTTCCAGATTTTCTACAGCTGCCAACCGCTGTTCGGCATTCAATGCCAATGTTCCAAATGTTGGATCCGCCTCCTCTATCCCATAGTCTTCCGGATTTTTCAAAGTATAATGGATACTGATTGTATTCGAAGAAACTTCCTGACAAAAGATCTCTTTTGTGAACTTCCGAAAGGATCTATTTTCTCCTTCCGCATCCTTTCCCCGACATGCGGTCAAACTAAAACTTACCATAAAAAGACAGATTACAAGAACGATCCGCAGTAATTGACATATCTTCCTGCGATTTTTGTATTTACTCCTATAAAAAGACATAGAAACGCCCCTCATAAACTTTGTTTCTATCTTATGATTCATTTAGAAATGTTATTCAACGCAAAGCAATGATATTTTTCATCTTCCTCCGTTCTATCTATGACTACCCTGCATATATATAAATTATACTTCTGTTTGGGAGTGCATTATGAACCTTCTCTTATATATTTCTAACTTTATTGTTCCCTTTATCATCCTTTCAATTATTACCTATGGGGTTCTAATTGGTACCAATGTATATCAACATTTTGTACGCGGTGCCCGAAAAGGATTTTTTACAGTAATCAAGATTATGCCAACTATGATTGGTCTGATGGTCGCCGTAGGCATCCTGCGCGCCTCCGGTTTTCTGGACTTTCTTTCCCGCATCATCGGACACTTTACAGATGCCATCGGATTTCCGGGCGCTCTTGTGCCTCTTACAATTGTAAAAATGTTTTCCTCCTCAGCCGCTTCCGGACTGCTTCTGGATCTCTTTAAAGAATACGGAACCGATTCCCGGATTGGATTAATCGCCTCCATCTCTATGTCCTGCACAGAGACAATCTTCTATACAATGAGCGTCTATTTTATGACTGCAAAAGTCACAAAAACCCGCTACACATTGCCGGGAGCACTTCTGGCAACATGTGCGGGTCTTGCAGCAAGCGTCATACTTGCCGGAATGATGTAAAAAATCTTGTTTATAAGACACTTACTTCATTACTATCTCACTTCTGTAATCTGTCCATCTTTCATAAATACAACTTTTGTAGCCAATGTAATCGCTTCATCATAATCATTCGTAACATAAAGAACGGTAAGCCCCATCTTACGATTGATCTTCTTCACATCCCTGAGCATCTCTGCCCGTAATTTCTCATCACCATGTGCAAAATCTTCATCCAAGAGCAATACCTTCGGACGAAATACGATTGCTCTTCCCAAAGCTACTTTTTGTCTCTGAGAATCCGTAATCGACTTAATCTTCTTATCCAGAATATTTCCGATTCCTAAAAATTCTGCTGCCATCTTCACCCGCGTATCAATCACATTCCTCGGTAAATTTCGCAATTTTAATCCAATCGCCATATTATCATATACGTTAAAATGTTTATACAACGCATAATTTTGGAAAGCCATTGCCAAATGCCTGTCCCGAGGTAAAATATCATTGAGCAATTCCTCTCCCAGATACATCTCTCCGGAAGTAATATCTTCCAAACCACCAATCATACGAAGAATCGTAGATTTTCCACATCCACTCGGACCATGAAAAGTTACAAACTCACCGTCTTCGATATAAAGCGATACATCCTTGACCGATACAAAACCATTTGGATAGATTTTATTGATATTTTTTAATGTCAGACTTGCCATAACCAGACACCTCACATTCTTTTTACTGTCTCTATTCTATCATATCCAATACTGTAAAACAATTCTCATTTAACAAATGCTTTTGTATAGGGCTCTTCTGGATTCTGATTCTTCTTTTCCTTTGTTATATCCAGTATAGCAGAGAAGCCTTAAACTACAATGGGCAGAACCTTAACAAAATCTTAAAGAAAAAAACAGCCATATTATGACTGTTTTTCATCCCGCTCCAATTGATTGTAAATCTCTCTTTTCGGTACTCCCCTGTCTTTCGCAACCCTCTTCATCGCATCTTTCTTCCCGATTCCCTGAGACAGATAATGCTCCATATGTTCTTCCACACTCATCTCTTCCCATCGCGCCTGTGCTTCCATCCGCATTTCTTCCCGGCTGCGTCCCTCGATTACAAGTACACATTCTCCCTTCGGGTCATTTACTTCATAATAAGCAGATGCCTCTGCAATCGTAGAACGAAATGCCGTCTCATGTCGTTTTGTCAGTTCTCGACATACCGTAATCTTTCGCTCACTTCCCAGATGTTCTGCTAACAATTTTAATGTCTTTACCAAACGGTGTGGAGCTTCATACATTACAATCGTACGAGTCTCACTTTCCATTTCCTGAAGCACCGCTTCTCGTTCCTTTTTATCTGTTGGCAAAAATGCCTCAAAGGCAAATCTTCTCGTAGACATTCCCGATAACGTCAGCGCTGTCACACAAGCTACTGCTCCCGGCAGAGATGTCACTGGCACACCTGCCTCATAGCACATCTGCACCAGTTCTTCCCCCGGATCCGAAATTCCAGGTGTCCCAGCATCCGTAATCAGTGCGATATTCTGTCCTTCCAAAAGCTTCTCTACCAGCTTTCTTCCCTTTTCATACTTATTAAACTCATGATAACTGGTCATCGGCGTCTGAATTTCAAAATGATTCAACAGCTTGATACTATTTCTCGTATCCTCCGCTGCGATCAAATCAACCTCTTTCAGCGTCCGGATTACACGAAATGTCATATCTTCCAGATTCCCAATTGGTGTGGCACACAAATATAATGTTCCCGGCATTTTTATTTCTCCTTTTATCTTCCCGGTCTCTTCCTTCCGCTTTATTCATACATAACGATTGGCGGTTCTACCGTCACCCGCGACTTCCCACCTTTTAGTCCTTCAATAAGGACCATTGTCGGCTCTTTATGGATATACGGATGCACAAACTGAATCCGCTTCGGCTCAATCTTATATTGACACATTTTCGTCATAATCTCTGCCAGACGAAATGGCTTGTGAATCATATAAAATCGACCCTTACTGTCCTTCAAAAGCCGTGAACTCTCCCTGAGGATGTCATCCAACGTACACAAAATCTCATGACGTGCAATTGTCTTGGCATCCGCCTCATTTTTCAAGCCATGCGCATTTAACATATACGGAGGATTCGTCGTAATCACGTCAAAAGAGGCAGTTCCAAACAACGTTGCCGCCTCTTTGATATCACCTGTTATAATATCTACTTTCTCTTCCAGCCGATTATATGCCACACTGCGCCGTGCCATATCTGCACTCTCCGGCTGTATCTCCAGCCCTGTAAAATGTTCCCCCTTCGTCTTTGCTGACAGCAAAATGGGAATCACACCAGTTCCGGTTCCCAAATCCAGTACCTTTTCCCCCTGCTTTACTTTTGCAAAATCTGTCAGCATCACCGCATCAATTCCAAAACAGAACCGCTTCGGATCCTGAATAATATAATACCCGCTCAACTGCAGATCATCCAGTCGTTCCCCCGGAAGCAGAGCTGCTTTTTGTATCTTTTCCGTTTCTTTCATAACTTCTGTCTTTCCTTGCATTTCTCGTTTGAAAGAATCACTCTTTCTCCAAAGCCGCCAGTTTCTTCATCTCTTCCTTGGACACTTTCGCTTTCTTACGTCTCGGCTTAAATTTTAATTCGTCTGCCTTATATTCCCGAATCTCTTTCTCATCATTTTCCAAATTGACAATAACCTTCACCAACTTCCGAAGTACACTTAGGGAATGTACATTTCCGGTCAATCCCTCCGGTGTCGTAACCATATCCCCAACCGACGGCAGCTGACTGTTCAGTTCTTCGTAAGTCTCTTCCTCATTCGTCAGACAGCACATCAATCTTCCACATACCCCGGAAATCTTGCTCGGATTTAGAGAAAGATTCTGTTCCTTTGCCATCTTAATCGACACTGCTGCAAATTCAGACAAATACGTGCTACAGCAAAGCAGCCGTCCACAAATTCCGATACCTCCTCGAATCTTCGTCTCATCTCTGACACCAATCTGACGAAGCTCAATCCTGGTACGAAATACTGCTGCCAGATCCTTGACAAGTTCACGAAAATCAATTCTTCCATCTGCAGTAAAGTAAAACAACACCTTATTATTATCAAACGTATACTCTGCATCGATCAGCTTCATATCCAAATTGTGCTTACGAATCTTTTCCTGACAAATCCGAAATGCCTCTTTTTCTTTTTCCCGGTTCTTTATCTCTGTCTTCTCATCCTGCTCAGTCGCCAGTCGGATAACAGACTTCAACGGCTGCACAACCGCCTCTTCCTCCACTTCTTTCGGTCCGCTTACCACACGTCCGTATTCAACTCCACGGGCAGTCTCTACGATTACATAATCTCCCTGCTGTATCTCCAGATTCCCCGGTGAGAAAAAATAAATCTTTCCCGCTACGCGAAATCTCACACCTATTACTTTCACCATTCTTCTAGTTCTCCTTTATTGTCAATAAAAGCAATTCCATCGTCAACTCAAAATTGACATTTGCCTTTAATCTTGCCTTTGCTTTCTCAAGCCCTTCTAAAATATTCTCAATGCCCTCATAAGAACTCTTTTTAGCACGATCCTTAATATAACGCATCTGATCTGAAAAAACCACTCTATCTACATTTTTTGTAGCTTTATAAATAAGTACATCACGATACCAGATTGCGATTACGTCCATATAATCGCTGATATTCATCTTATATGCACTACATTTCTTCACCGCACCCATCAATTCTTCTACTTGCATATCATCAATATTCCGCAATAAATGTACTGCTTCTTCTTTGATCTCATTGAAATATTCCGAGGTTGCAAGTGCGATTGCCTTGCCCATATTTCCCTGTGCAAATGCAACACAGACATCTGCTTTGTAATCAGGGATCTCCATCTGTTCCATCAAATATTTTTTCACAAGCTGGTCCTTGATATTACGCAGCTTTAACATCACACAACGGGAACGGATCGTCGGAAGAAGCGTCTCTGCATTCTCCGTTAAAAGAATAATGACTGCATATTCCGGCGGCTCTTCAATGGTTTTTAAAAGAGCATTTTGTGCCTGTACACTCATCATATCCGCCTCTGCTATAATATAGATCTTGTACGGACTGCTATACGGCTTGATCTGAATATCATTATTCACCTGCTCTCGAATATCATCTACACTGATCGTCGTAGGTTTCTCATGTGTTACACGAATAATATCCGGCTGATTGCCGCTGACAGCCTGTTTACATGACTGACACTTTCCACACGCATCCCCATCTTCATCTCGGTTCTGGCACTGCAGGCTCATTGCAAACAAATTGGCTAACAATTTTTTCCCGGAACCTCTTTCTCCATTTAAAATATAGGCATGAGAAATGGCACCTGAAGTCACTGCATTCCCAATATACTGTATAATATTTTTATGTCCTACTACATCCTTAAATCCACCCATACAATCACCTGCTATCTGCTTTCATAAAAATAGATAAAGTTTCTATATGTCTCAGTATATCATAATTTTACTGTAAGAGATACCCCGTAAATCCATCCGAAATTCTTGTTTTTTTATAAACTTTCTTTAATAAAATGAATCATTTCGATCACACAGCTTTCAAAATCTATATTGGCAAATCGTTTTTTAATTCCTGCCCGTTTCAAATTTTCCTCCGAAAAATCTTCTGAATCTGCCAGAAATCTCCTGCACATTTCCGCATACTTCGGCTCTGCCTGTTTCTGCTCCCGCTCCAGTGCCCGGCCCAAGCGCATTCCATCTTCGACTTCCACATACAATGACACCACTTTCATTTCGCCATAATAGTCCTTCATAGCCTTATAAGATTCCAAAGTACCGATGACAAGATAGTTGTCTCTCTCCAGATCTACCTGCCCGTCATCCGCAGTAAAATATTTCCAAACTCCACATTTTGTTTGGTACGCTCTCTGCTCGATCACACATCCCTTTTCTTCCATCGTATGCAATACCATTTCATCTACAAAATGATATTCAACGCCATCCTGTTCTCCTTCCCGAATCGGACGCGTTGTATACAAAACAATATCTTTCAGTTCCGGCATTCTCTTTTTTATTTCTTTAAATATAGAATCCTTCCCCGAAGAACTCTTTCCCATGATATAAAAAATCTTTCCCATCTTCTTATCCTCTTGATATTTCTTTTAAAACCCGTATCCGACCAGACTGCTTGAGCCCCTCAATATCAAATCCGCTTTTTTCATATAACTGCAATAGCTCAACTGCTTTTTTTGAAATCCGCTCTCCCGGAACAATTAATGGAATCCCCGGCGGATACACATACGCGTATTCCAGTGAAATTCTTTCCTGACATTCTTTCGGTAAAAATATCTCTACATTCGACTTTTCCTCAGATAAATTCTCTGCCTCGGCACTGGTATAAACCCTTTGCAAGCGTGGCAGTTCCATACTCGGACTATCGATTTCCTTCCGCTCCAAGCTCTCATCAATCTGAAACAACGCCTCTTTCAATCTCCGGAAACCTTCTTCCGTATCGCAGACAGAAGTCATCGCCAGCACATATTCTCTGGACGCCATCTCCATCTGCAAATGATAAGATGTGAGCAATTCTTCATACAATAATTTTCCCGTATATACTTCTTGACCTTTCACTGTGTTTTTGGTAGAAATCACAATTTTCGAACAATCATAGGCGTTTGTCTCAACCAGCTGCAGTTTCTTCAATTTCTTTAACTTTCTTCTTAATTTTTTCAATCTTTCCTGATATAAAACAAACGCATCCTGCTCTCTTTCCAAAAAACGAATACATTCATCCATGCTCGCCATAAGGACATACGAAGGACTGCTTGTCTGAAGCATATGCACATACTTCCGAACTCGTTCACGATTTATCAGATTCCCATTCAAATGAATCAATGCAGTCTGTGTCAAAGATGGTAGCGTCTTATGCAGACTATGAATCACCACATCAGCCCCCTGCTGATTTGCATTTTCCGGAAAATACGGATGAAATCCAAAATGTGCTCCATGTGCCTCATCTACAATCAAAGGAATGCCAAATTCATGGACCGTATCCGCAATTCTCCGGATATCCGAAACCACGCCATCATAAGTCGGAGAAGTAATAACTATTGCACTGATCGTCGTCTTTCCACAATGTTCGTTTCGATCTTCCAAAAGAATCCTTCGAACCGCATCCGCGTCAATCGCTCCATTCAGTCCAGTTTTTTCATCATATTCCGGATAAATATACTCCACATCCAATTCATGCATATAAATCGCAGCGTAAACTGACTTATGACAATTTCTCGCTGCCAAAATACGTCCGCCCTTATGCGTACATCCTAGTAGGCCACTTAAAATTCCAGACGTACTTCCATTAATCAGATAACAGGTTTCCTCCGCATGATAAACTCTTGCAGCCCGTTCCTGTGCTTCCTTCAATAACTCTCTAGCATGGTGTAAGTCATCAAATCCTTCAATTTCTGTAATATCTATCTGATACGGCAGCCCATTCTCCATTATTTCACCGTTGCGCTTGTGTCCAGGCATATGAAATCCATAAAAATCAGACTTTCCGTAATTTATCAACTTTTCATATAGTGATTTCACTTATCGTTTCACTCCCTAATTTGTAAAAATGCATATTAATGTTTAGATTATACCACAAACATAAACAAAAAAAAGCGTAGCAGAATTAAAAAATAATCGACTGCTACGCTTCTCTGTTTTACATATATGATACTATTTTACTCTAACGCTGTTTTCTTTACCTGTTTCAATCCTTTTGCTACAGCAGGAATAGAAATTACAACAATCGTAATAATTGCTTCTACTAACAAAAAGCTATAGTTATATGCAATTGGATAAATTGCACTTAAAGATTTTGGAAAATTATCCGGCATATAATCCATCCAGTACAAATAGCCACCCAAAGCATGAAATGCTCCACGAGCAATTACAGCTGCGATATATCCCTTTAATAATCCATGATCCTTCTTAGCAAAAAATCCTGCTACTCCCAACGCTGCAAATGCAAATACATAATCACAGCATACCTGGAAAAATGATAACACATAAGGCTCCTGTAAAAACTGGAGTATTCCATATGCCAGACCACATAAAACTCCTGTCTGCACACCATACCAGTTTGCAATCAGTACTACAAACAACATACTACACAACGTAACACTTCCACCCCAAGGCATTTCAAACAACTTAATATAAGATGTTACAAATGCAAGAGCCAGTGCTGCAGCACAAAATACCATCTGTCTTGTTGTCATTTTTTTGTGTTCACTTTTCTTTCCTGCAAAAATTGCTGCAGCCATAAACAATACAACACCTACCACGATGCAGATAGCATATCCTGCTGTAGTCAAACCACCTTCTGCATTTACCATAAAACTAAACATACCTATCTCCTCCTTTAGTACAGATAATCGTCGGTATCATACAACTATCCGATCACATTTAATCTTGATTTGAAAATCCACATATCTCAAGTAAATACTTTCTAAAAATTTATCTAGAAAGAAAGTCCTCTATGTAATAAAAAAGCTGTGACAACACCCTTAGGTATTATCACAGCAAAGCATATCTAAATAGCATACATATAACATCTACTGAGCTTATTTTCCTACGTTGGCATTATCCAAATCAGGTTATGGGTCTAAGCGATACAGCTTACTCTCAGCCTGCTTATGCAAGCTCCCCTTTTTCAATTACATGTTTTATTTTAGCACATCTTTTACACAATGCAAGCATATTTTTATTCATACTTAAAAAAATGCATAAAAATAGCGGAAACCCTTGTAAATACTGAGTTTCCGCTATCTCTTCATCATGAGCGTGCGGGGATTCGAACCCCGGACAACTTGATTAAAAGTCAGGTAGTTCAATTCCCTTTCCGCCTAATAAAATCAATGGTTTTCGTATTCGTCATGCGACGAAAATGCGATATGTTCATTTTACATATTGTTTAATGTTTTGTCAAGAATTTATTTTACGTATAGTTTTTAGAATAACTGGAATCTGTCAAGTGCTACACCAAACGCCCCGGCATATCCATCTTGCCCATTTCCTGTTTCGTTGTCAAACTGCCAAGGGTAATAATTTCCGCCAATAGGTGCAACTCTGTACTGTGCCTTCTGGTAGCCATACTTTGTAACAACATCCGCCGGTGTATCATAATAAACCTCTACGGCATCAATTACGGCTCCCGGATATCCTGCATAGCCATTGTTTACATCATTCCAGTTGCATCCTGTCACATAAGGCATCCAGCCTACACCTTTTACATGAACACGGTATTTAACGGAACCTTTATTTGCCTTAATTGCAATCCCGGCAATTGTGCGCCCCGGAAGTCCCGCAAAGTCTTCCAGATTATTTACAAACGGAAGAATTGTCCCGTCTGTCAGCATGACTCCGTATGTAAACACTACCCCCGGATCTCCGGCGCCGCTTCCAGATACAGAAGTGTCTCCCGCAATCGGAACGTCCGGCAGCTTGCTTAATCCCATATACTCACGAATCTTGTTGATAAAGTACGTTTTGCATCCGGAATCACCGCCATGAATCTCTACCGATCTATGAGGACACGCTGTTGCGTACACCTCTTTATGTAAGCGGATTGTATCTGCATTCGGTTCAATTCCGTACTGCTTGCATTTTTGTGCTGCCAGCTTTAAAGCGTTCTCCTCGTTCTTTTTGAATACTTCTAAGTCTCCCATGCTCTGGCATACTTCAATGGAATAATAATTCAGATTTCCATCTTCATCCCCACAGTGCCATGCTGCATATGTATCATCTTCCGCATACAAGGTCCCGTCACTAGCCACATAAGCGTGAGCGAATCCATTTTCCAGAGGATGCGTCTGCAACCATCTTTTATAAAACTCTGTGTTTGCATTTTGACTGTCTGCCCCATTATGTATAAAGATTCCTCTTGGATTGTGTCCTCTTCTTCCTGCTACTCCACCACAAATACTCATAATTTTCTCCTCTCTCCCGGCACTTGCACCGGTACAAAAAAGGACGATCACTCGCCCTCTACATCTCCGTCTTTATTTACTGCTTTATCTGCTACTTCTAAACCCTTAACCAAAATAATCGGCACGTTAAATCCTGCCTCCACGAAATTTTCCAGTATTGATCTAATTTCATTAATTAGCAAACTGGCCAGCACAAACCAACCAAGTAGTGTAGTAATTCCTAAATCGATTCCGATAGTCGCTCCTATTTCTATAAATACTGCCGATGCTCCAAAAGCTACCATAATCATAAGCCAGTATCCCAGTTTTTTCAGAACGCCTTTCCAGCCTTTCATGGAGTTTTCTTTGTTTGCCAGTCTGCTTTTCATCCATCCGGTAAGCCAATCCGCTATATTAAGTAGCAGAAACGCAGCAAACAAAATCCAGTGCTCTCCTAGTATGTAAGACAGCACCGCCACAACCGCTCCAGCAATCGCATTATATCCATCTATAATTGCTTCTGCATAATTCATTTTCATATTCCTCACTCTCTTTCATTGTAATCTGTATCGTTTTTTGCAATAAAAATAAGACCTTTACGGTCTTGCTCTGATTTCCATATTTACCACCTCCGCTAAAGAAAACTTTAAACGGTTTCGCTTATGCTACTTTTCTCCAAATTTCTTCTCCTACTCCAAATGTTCCCGGCTCCCATACGTTATTGTCTACCATAGACTCCCAATTAAAACCGTTGTGGTTGCACTTAGAACCTTTCTGCCATTTTACTGGTGGAATACCGTTATAAGGCTCCCATGCAGGATATTCCTCTACAACCGGTGGCTCTGGTTCTGGAACAACTGTACCGCCACTTTCCACGGTTTCTTTAATTTTCTGTACAGTAGCATTTAAATTACTTACTGTTTCTTCTAGCGCAATCTGTTTCTTTGCGATTGCTTCAATTTGTTTTTGAAGAGGTGCATTAGACTGAGTAGGATCTGCGTTTGTCTGAGCAAGTGTTACAAGCTCTTTTTTCTGCTCTTCCGTAATATCTCCTTGCACCCACAAGGTATCAATCTTTTTTAACATATCGTCCAAGTTGTATCTTTTGGACTCGATTACGTTTTTTGCAATTTCGTACATAAAGTTTCCTCCTATAATAATGAAATCTGAGTATTGACAATAGCTTGATTAAGTTCTTTGAATTTCTTGTCGATGTAATGTTTTGTGTCTGCTACGTAACTAACTTTCATTCCGGCGTTTTCGTCATTCATAATTACCGTTGTGGGATAGTTTGTATGTAGCTCTTTGTATGCTTGGATTTCTTCTGGTGTTAAATCTCTTTCTATTGGGGTTTCTATTATATATATAACGTCCAGTGGATTTTCCTTAAAAAACTCATTTGCCTCTTCTATCGTCACATTATCACCATTTTTGAAACGTGATGTAGATAATCTTATGTAGAACAAACCATATCCTTGTACTATTCTTTCTTTAGATTCGTAAGTACCCATTAATTTGTTGCACAAAATACCAATGGCATCACCTTTATAAGAGTTTTTTGTTCTTTCAAGAAATTCGACTATTCCATTTTTCGGCACTCCGTTGAAACTGGTAACTTTATTAATCAAACCCCTTTTTGTTCTCTGTACATACTTTCCTCTAGCTAAATCAATTTCATCGCAAACCAACTGCTTACCTTTGCTGTCGGTATAATTCCCACCAGTAGAAACAGGTATGCCAAGTAATCCATTGGGAGTTTTAAGTGCGAGGGTTTGTGGGTCTTTGTATGGCTCAAATGAAATTGATACATCAACATTTATGTTCCCTTTATCACCAGCGCTCACGATTTCTTGCGGATATTCAATAGATGGAGATGGCTTACCTCCTGTGTAGGGTTCGAGCGCTAAAGAACTTGTTCCAACGTTGACCATAATATTATCCAAATACTTCAATGCATTAACTTTATCTATTGAATAAAACAAAATTAAATATTTTGCCATATCTGGTGCAGTTACTTTGGTTTTGTACATTTCGCTTTTTATAAACCGCTTTTCTTCATTATAAAAGAACCATTTATATGCATTTAGCGAAGACACATAAGTCTCTTTTTCATTGCATTGGATATATCCGCTTATAATATTATCTTTTTCACCAACTTCTCCATTCCTATCAATGACACCATCATCGGTTGCATGTCCAGAAGTACACGTTCTCTTATCGAACAACTGTGCCCCTGTTGTAGTGACCTGTGTGCTTTTTCCGTATGCGTGCAACCCCTTAAACGGCTCATTGTCGGAATCGGTTAGAACAATCTGCTCTCCGCTTGCAGAAGAAACAATCGCATCTGCTTTGTTATGCCCGAGAGATTCAATATCAACCGCGTTTTTCTGTATCTGCTTCCGGTCTGCAACAATACCATTCGCTGTATTCCTTACCTCTTCCGCAAGATTAGCAAATTCTTCAGAATGGTCGTATTTAAGAGATTCTATCCACTCTTGCTCTGTTCCCTTGAATCCAAGTTTAACAGCCGTCTGGTATGCGCTTTCTCCTGTCTTTCCGATCTCTCCCTGTGGTCCCGTTTCTCCTTTGGGTCCTTGTGTTCCAGTATCTCCTTTTTCTCCCTTAGGACCAGTCTGACCAATCGGACCTTGAGGACCGGTTTCTCCACGCTCTCCCTTTTCTCCGCGAGCACCAGTCGGTCCCATAGGTCCTTTCTCTCCTCGGAATTTCCCGGCATCAGCATCGTCTCTCACGCTCTGCGCAATTTCCTTGGTTTCATTCGCCGTATCAATTAGTTGCTGATACACATCCGGTGTAGGCGGTACGGATGCATCCGACTCCACATATCCGCTTTTGGCAATGTAAACGCTGGCGGAATTGGCTGTTGTCAAATCTCCGCAGAATACAGATACCAAACCAATAGTTCCTGTATCAGTGTCAAAAAATTCCCACGGAACCTCACACGTATTCTTTTCGTCCAGAACCTGTGATTTTGCTTTGTTTCCGTTAGCGAATAATGCAGTTTTCGTTCCGGTCCATTCATCGCCAGTAAATTCAAATTCTGCCCGGTACAGATGTCTGCACTTCGCTACTGGTTTTTCATGGTCAGTCCGAGTAATGTACTGGCCATCTACTTTAAATGTTAATTTTTTCATCTTCGTGCTCCTTTTCGGAAGTCCTTAATTAAATAGCAAAATAATAGCCGAAGAGTTTTCACTCGGCAGTTATAGTATACCGCCTGGCGGAAATACGAATGTTAATGCTGAATATAAACCAAAAGAAGGTTATAAAGTAATTGGTTTTACAATAAACTATCCATCTCGATATACTGGCGGATTAAAATATACAAATGGTTCATTTAATGGAAGTTTATATAATATCTCTAACGGTAGCGGAAGTTATGCGATAACAGCTCTTATTATACTAATGCGAGCATAGATTATTTCCATTTCCCTATTGCCAGCCAATCAACAGCATGAGTCTCAACTTTGTTCCCTTGCAGATTTCGTGAGTAAATATATGTTTTATTATTTGAAATTTTCTGACAAGTAATAATTTCGAACTGGTATGTAGAATTAACATATACACCTGTTGTAAAAAAAGCATAACTTGTATCTATAAAAGGGTGTGCAAAAGTAGCCGTTCCATATCCATCTGTATATGATACAGATGCAATACCGAATTGAATCATGACTCCATTTGCATATTTTACATATGTTGTTCTTCCTGTAGTATTAAAATCAATTACTCTATAAGGGTCTATTTTGCTATTTAAATCAGCAATATCCTCTTTAATTTTTTTCCCCTGTCTAGCATCCAGAACATATCCTTCTTCTGTTGTATCTAGGTTATTTGCGACTTTTGCAAACGCTGCTTCTCTGATATCGGAAAACCATTTTGAGAGCTTGCCAAACATTGTTCTTGCTTTTTCTCCGCTAACAATATTCTCCCTGTTTAAACTTTCCGTAAAATCAATGGTCGTATCACTTGCATCACCAGTCTTATCAAGCTTATTATCTTCAAGATTTTTCGCTTGCTTTTTCCGCTCTTCTACTTCATTGTTAAGCCCGGTCTGTATTTTCCCCTGACTCGCAAGCAATTGTTCAATTAGCGTTTGTTCTTTTTCTTCTGCTGCATCTCCAAATTCAACGGAATTTTCGCAACAACAATTAGTATTAAATGTGACAAGTGTCTTTGTATCGTCTACAATTCTTATTTGTATGTCATTATTCCCAACGGAAAATAAATCCGAAGTCGGCTCGAGTGTGATTCTGTTTCCTACAACATCGCACAATTTCTTTTTTGTCTTGCCGGATGCGCCGGTGATATATGCTGTTGCAGATGCTGTTTTCGGTATTTGAAAGTCTGTTATGTTAAATACAAGTGGAATCATATTGGTTCCTTTGGTAACTTCTATCTTTTCCATAATGCCTTTTCTTGTTACCGGTATATCTCTAATTATTGCATTCAATCTTTTTTCCTCTCTTTCTGCTACAATGGCACGAACCTTGTTATATAAACACTTCCGGTATCTGCTCCACCATATCTAAGGATGCAATCCCACGGATAATCGTAATACGCTCCAATGCTTCCTTCGTTACCGGTTTGATCTCCCGGAGTTCCTCCTATTATCCCTCCAAATTCATTGGAGTGAAATCCTGCAAGTTGTCCATTGCCGATGTAAAGCTCCACGTGGTTTGCATGGTTTAAACATATATCTCCTCTTTGCTTTGGAGTGGATACCGGTAGTTGCTGCCAACCTCTCGCGCAAAGCTCACTTGCCATATTTCCGGTATAAGTAGCACTGCCAATGTCAAACCCTCCTCCATCCCTTAAAGATACAAGTATAGAGCTTGCGCAGTCATAATCCGGTCCCCATCTATTCGCTTGGTCATATCCGTGTGTATCGTCATTGCACAGATTAATCATATAATTCACTGCTGCTTCTAAGCTAGCCATTAAAACGCACCTTCTTTCGAATTGCCTCCGATTAAAATTCCGTTCAAAAAAGTCAAATATGTTCCGTCAGAAAACTGTACATCTCCAGACAACGCTGCGCTTGATTGTCCATCTCCCTTTCCTACAGATAACGACGGAGCATCGAACCACATTCCCTTTGATGCCTTCAAATTACAATATTGTGACACTGTACCAAACATAAGTTTAGATGTTTCCATGAAAGCTACTCCAGTTCCTTCTTTATTTGGATATATATTAACTCCTCCATTAAAGCAGGAAATGGAAGTTTCCTTACCAGATTGATCCGTTAAAATAACAGATCCATTAAATAAATCGGCCGTTTGTTTCGTATTTACATTTGTGTTTTTGCAATGTCCAGTTGAATATAATCCCGTATTATCCCATTTACCTATGACTTGTTCTTTTGCATCTTTCATTTTAAGTAGTCCATTTACATTGTTTAGCCCGCCTAATGTCAATGTTCCACCTTGTATCCTGTCCGCAAGCATCGTTCCAGCTGTGATAAAGTCTGCGAAGAATCCTTGCCCGGTTCCAAATGTAGTCCAGTTCCACCCTTTCCCATCTGCAGTACGCTCTCCGGCAATCTGGAATCCCATTGTTCCAAGCGCCATCGCTCCAAAAGTTGGTGAGTCTGGATCTAAATCCTCAAACAACATCGCGCGTACATTTTGCTTTTTAGCGATGGAAGACTGCGCGCGCATCTGCGTTTTTACCCCGTCTAAGAGTCCAGATACAAGAGATGCTTTCACGGATCCATCTCCACGGATAGCAGATTCAACTCTGTTTATCATGTTAGTTGTATCTTGCAAGTAGTTCTTTTGGAAATCTCCAAGCACAACAGATACAACTTTTTTCTGTATACTGTCATATTCCAATTGGACAACCCTCGCATCCGTAACAATACCAATGTTATTGTTCTTGCAGTGTATCGTATCTCCCAAGCTAACAGTCTCTAGCACGCCATAATCTTTGTACTGCTCGGTATTTTGCAAAAGAACCATGTCTGCATTAATTGTGACTTTCGGCTTATCAATTCCGTTTTTAAACTGCTCTTCGCATCGTTCTTTCAACACTCTATCCAAGTCAGCTTGTGTAGAGCAAACAGTTAATCCCTCAGGATCTTCGTTTTCTTCCATATCTTCCAGCAACTTCACATCTTCAAATTCCAATATTCCAACTTTTACAGTTGGGTATTTGTTAATCACCGGACTGTCAAAATATGTTTGTGTAGGCTTACGCCCATTAAATGCTTTCGGATATATTCTAGTAACAACTTCGCTTGTGTCTACCTCTTCCATCAAGCCATCTGTCGGAATATTCTTTCCATATCTTAACTCTACTCCATTGTCAGATCCGATTTTGCGGTTAATTATTACGGTAAAATTATCGTACAGCACTTCTCCGCCCCAGCGATTAATAAAGCTATTGTCTTGGTCACCGTTAATTGCCGCAAGCAAATTCATGTACTCATAATAGGCGGTAGATACATCTTGGATATCAGAACGTCCACTATACTTTTTATTTTGAGCACACATTATCTCTAGCGCCTGCTGCCCGTTTTTCTCAGTAGGTCGTACGTCCTCTAAAAAGCAGTCATTTTTTGCATCAAAAAAAATCGGCTCAAGAGTTGCTGTAACGCCCGAGTCCGACTTCTCTTTTCTTTTAATGCGGAACAACTGATCTCCGTTAAATGAAGGCATTTTAACTACGTTCTCCTCCACGATATATTTCCATCTTCCAACCGCATCAATTGGATGTTCAATTTCCGCATACCATGAACCATTCATTTCAACGTGTGTAATTGCAGATTCTGGTATCAATGTAATATCACCATTTTTCTTATAATCTGTATTGCCTGCCACGTATACTTGTATCATCACAAGCACCTCCAATTTGGAATAATTTTCACATCAAATCCACTAGTTGCAGTAACGGAGATATCTCCTTCCGGAAGATATAAGCTCTCGTAATCGCCGGTAATCGCTGTGTTGTTCATCGTTCCATCTTCTCTGTACGCAATCATCAATTCCGTATCAATTGTAAGATTCTGGCCAACGTTTGCTTTTACTGTTTTTCCGTTTACAGAAATAGTGCAAATGCCCTCTCCTTTTATTTTATAAATCGGCTTACTCATAATGTATGGATTTTGATTTATCTCAGAGATTGAATATTCTCTCAAACCTTCTAACATGTAAGCGTGTGGCTCGCACAGAAAATGTGTTGTAAACTTTCCTCCGAATTTCACCGCACGTTCCATTCCTTCAATGTTTACATCTTTTACTTTGTAAAAAACAGCGGCATCATCCGAAAAAATCAGTGTATTCCCACCAGATAATAACCACTGTTTCACTTTTCTGTATTTAGCACCCCACACCTCTTCATCAACAATGAAATTCATATCTACCGGAATATCAATATCTTCATATGTTCCGTCGCTTTCCACTAATGTTCCGTCTCTACCTGGAATATCAATAAATTTTTTTCGCTTTTTAGGAGTTGGAATATTTGGTCTTTTTTCTATTTTAACCCCCATCATCTCAGATGTTTTATTATTAAACTCAATATAAAACCTTATATCCCTCCTTTCGACGAAGCATATCGTTTCTGCATGTCGTTAATACCCTTAGAAGCCGTTTTTACGATATACCCTTTAAACTGTTCGTTTCCAACCATCACGGTTACTTCGTTATTAACATTCACTGCTTGGTTTGATGCGTAAGCAAATTTCGGATTCAGTGACATATCATTACTCATTGTTTTTGCGATAGAATTTACCGCTCTTTCCAATACTGGCATGTTTCTGTAAATTCCATTCGCCAATCCTTGCATCATGTCAGGCATCCACGTTTCATAATTTCTCAGTGGTCCTTCATCCGGTCTCGAGAAGTGCAAGAAAGAACTAATTCTACCAGCCAATCCTTTTACGCTCTCAACAACTCCGTCGATTCTGTCTTTTATGCCTTGTTTGAGTCCTTCAATAAAATCATGCCCCCATTCAAGTGCTTTACTTGGAAGTGAAGTGATAAATGAGATTGCATCCTCGAAACCTTCTCGCACGGTATCGCCTACCCGTGAACATTTCTCGCGTATTCCGTCGACCATTCGTTGGAATCCGTCTCGCACATTCTCAATCATTTTAGGAATTGTAACGGTGAAAAAATTCTGCACGTTTTCGAATGCGCTTTCAACAAAACCAGCAATACTAGAGAGAATTGCATTCACTCCATCACGGAACCACTCGCATTTTGTATACAAAACAACGATCGCCGCTACAGTTGCCGTGATAACAGCAATAACCGGATGCGCCATAATAAGACCAAATAAATCTTTTAAAGCTCCGCTTACAAATGTCACAAATTCATTAATATCTCCACCGACTCCACTTAATTTTGAAAAAGCCAGCGTTACCGAAGATATTCCCAGCGCCAATTGCCCAACAACCATAAGTATTGGACCAATCACTGCTACTATTCCAGCAATTGCGATAATCGCAACCTGTACCCCTCCCGGAAGTGCTGTGAACTTATTAGCCAATTCGGTGATTATTTTCGCCAAATTCGTAATAATCGGAGCCAACGTATCTCCAATTTTAATTCCTGCAGTCTCAATAGAACCTTTCAGTTCATCAATCGCACGACTTCCATCACCCATTCTGGCGTTAGCTGACCGCTGCGCTGCCTCTTGATCGTTTGTTGCCTTAATGTATCTTTCGAGGCCTTCAGAACCACTTTGCATCATAACACTTGCCGCCCTAGATGCATCGCTTCCAAAAATCGTTTGCAATGCAGCATCTCGCTCGGCTTCAGACAATCCTCCCAATTTTGTTTGTAGTTCTTCCGCAATATCCATAGCACCTTTCATGTGTCCGTTAGAATCACGAACCTCCAATCCAAGTGCTTCTATTTTCCCTGCAGCATCGTCTGTTGGTGCAGCCAATCTTTGTAACATCGTTTTCAGAGATGTTCCTGCGTCACTTCCTCTAATGTTAGAATCTGCGAATCTACCAAGTACAGCCGTTGTTTCTTGCACGCTCCATCCAGCATTATGCGCCTGCGCGGAAACCTGTGACAGTCCTTGTGTGAGTTGTCCTACATCAGCAGATGATGAGTCCGCAGCACCGGCCAACGCATTTACGGCTTCTGACGTTTCTTCCGCACTCAATCCAAACGCTCCCATCGTCTGAACAACCGTATTTGCTGCATCTCCTAAACTCATCCCGGATGATGCTGCCAAATTCATTGTTGTTGCTAACGCACCGCCTTTAATGTCTGCCTCAGTTAGTCCGCCTTTTGCAAGTTCCGTAATCGCTTCTCCCGCTTCTTTCGCTGAGAACATGGTGTCTTGTCCAGTCTGAATTGCAAGTTCTCTCAATTCGCCCATTTGAGCCATTGGTTTGTCAAGTGCTCCTGCGGCCTGAGACATCGCATCTTCAAAGTTATTTGCTGCTGCTACAGACGCTGCCCCAACTCCAACTATTGCTCCTGTCACCGGCATCATTTTCTGTCCTGCACTTTTCGCTTTTTCTCCGAATTTCCCAGTTGAATTCGAAATTTTTTCCATTGCTGCACTACTGCTTCCGGCAGTTTCTTTTAGTTTTTTCAGCTCTTGCTCTGTCTCGATAATCTCTCTTTGAAGAGCGTCATATTTGTCTTTTCCTAAATCCCCATTTTCAAATTGGATTTTTGCTTGTTTATCTGCTTCTTTTAATGCGTTAAGCTTTTCTTTTGTTCCAGAAATTTTCTGTTGCAACAATTCGTGTTTCTGAGCAATCAATGTTGTATTTGTCGGATCTAATTTCAAAAGTTTATTCACGTCACGCAAGCTTCTCTGTGTGCTACTTAGGCTACTTTCTACACCTTTTAGTGCTTTCTCAAGACCAGTCGCATCTCCATCAAGTTCGATCGTTATCCCTTTTATTCTTTTTGACCTATCATCACTTCCTTACAATCTATCTATATCTTCCTGTGTGGCGATCACAGGGTATTCATACTCATCATTTTTCATTTCGATAAACATGTCATTTACCATTCCAATAGAGAGAAGTTCCAAGTCAGAAATAGAAATACCGCATTGAACGCACCTCAGCATGAACAACGCGGTATTGACTTCTCTATCTATTTCCCTGTCTCTTTTTTTGCCTCTGACATCTGTTCATTTTCAATTCCCCACATCTCAAGAATCTCTGGAAGAACTTCATATATACTAAATGTCTCAAACTGTTCTAGCCATTCATCAATTTCGGACGGTTGGCTTGGATCTCCGTGTTTATGCATCAAAAATGCGATATTTTCAAACATTTCAAGCGAGTCAATAGGAAGTGAACTTTCTGTTTCTCCTCCTGTTTCTTCCCTTAATTTTTCTTGTAAGTCTACTTGTTTTTTCAATTTCTGCATATCCACGAAGATATCACGTCCAAATTTCAGTCGGTACATCCTCGGGATTGCTGCAGAACTTTTAAAATTACAATCAACCCCGCTTATTGTTAATATTTTTCTCATTTTTCACTCCTTATTCTAAAGACATGTCTTTGGTATACACTTTCGTAAACCATTTATCTTTTACTTTTGCATAAGACTCTACTGTTGTTTTCGAACGAACCGTTCCGTCTGCAGAAGCCGCACAGGAAAGAGAGATCTTGTCTGTATCAGGTTCTTTAGAATCAGAATTTGTTTTTGCTTCAACATTTGGTCTTGTAGCTGTACAATTGTAAAACCAGAAGAGTGTAGGCTCTGTGTCTCCATCAATCTGGAAGCCTAGTGCAAATTCTACAGCTTCCGTATTGGAATTTTCAAATAGTACTCCATTTGTATCTTTCACTTCTTTTAAGATTTTTTCGCGGAACTCATCTGGAATCATTACCATTTCTAAGTCCCCATCGTATCCTCCGTTAGAAGATGCCACATAATACTTAATCCCATCAGCATAGAACGGCGTCAATTCCCCCTGCTGTTCCAGAGATAAGGAAACCGCCCCGGGAACTTTAATCGGATTGTCGTATGTTGACTCATTCTGTTTTACCGCAACGTGCACATTGCTGATGTTAAATTTAACTTTACTCCTTATAAATACCTCCTATATTTCAAAAATAACTTGAATCATTTTTTCTGAATCAATGTATGTTTCTTGTTTTTCGTAATAAATTTTATTTGCTGTCAAAAAATCAGCAATTTTTCTTTCCGCTATGGTGTCTTTCTTGTCGCAGTACAACTCAATATCTGTATCTTCGATTTCATGATAAACAATTCCATCAGCAGAGAAGTTGTTACTCCCCATGCCTTGCAAGACTATATACGGGCATTTAGGAACGTGCCCTTCTGCGAAATGGCTGTACGCTACAGGAAAGCCTAGTTTTTTAAGACCGCTATTTAATTCAGATAACGTCATCAGTTTAACCTCTCTTCTGTGCGTTTTTCAAACTCTTCATTGCACCACTCTTCAACTGGCTTAATATGGACGATTGCTTTCGCTCTTCCGCCTTGTCGAAGCTGATGACCATGCTCCAACAAATGGGTGAGCCCTGGTTTCATTTTGTTGTGAATGATATTTGATGATTTACTTTTCTTTGGACGTTCAGTTTTTACATACCAACTATCAGCGTAATGCCCTTTTCTACTTCCTTTTCCTCTTGGTGATGTGCTTTTTAAAGATTTTACACCATCTTTTGCAACTTCTTTCGCTGTATTGTGAAGCGTTTCCGTTGCTTCTTCGCTATATTTTTTTAATTCATCCAAAATAGCATCTGCAAGTCCATCAACTTTCACATGTTTACCACTACGTGCCATCTGAATTCACCGCCCTTATTTTTACAATTTGATTTTTAAATTGTACATTATCAATAGTTTTAATATCGAATACTTTCCTTCTCCAAACAACGCGGTAATTTCTTGTATCCATCTCATCAAAAAATTTCTTCCACCTACATACAAAATCAACTGTATTTTCAGCATTTAATGTGGCAGCTTCCCAATATTCTTTTCCAGATAATCCGTTCATGTACGCATAAGTCTTTTTAAAAAGTTTCCATTCTTCGATAGGATTTCCAATACTGTCATAGCTGTGCGATAGCTTTTCAATGTTTATCTTCTGCGTATACGCGCTTGAATCCATCAAACCACCTCCGAATCAGGTGTAGGTACAAGGTTTGTTCTGTACATACCTAAAATAGAATCAACCACTCTGTTTACATTGTTTTTCTGCACTGTCATAGAACGGTTATCCCACATGTCAGATATCAGTGTTAGTATTGCAACAGTGATATCCTCATGTTTATCAATTTCCGCCTCTGTCAATCCAGTTTGAGCTTTGCAATATTCAATAGCCGCTTTCTGCATCGCATCTAGCAGAGTTGTGTCAAAACATTCCAAGTTCTCTTCGTATTCTCTCAGGTGGCTAAGGATCACTTCTTTTGATATCTCGCTTACTTTCATTTTTCACCGCCTTCCTCATCGGTTTTAGATACCCACAATCAACAAGAGGCTTTGCAAGAGAACTTTTCAGTTCTCTTACTTCGCCTTTCATCATGCAGATTTTGCCGACAAAAGAGACTGTTGCCTCGTATTTCATTTTTACTCTTCCATCTTAAGAGCGGCAATCTTCTGTTCATTTTCGATTTTTGCGTCGAACTCCATCCAAGCTACAACTCCGACTGCATGCTGTGTTGCGTATTTCTCGCGAAGAACTTGAATTTCCATTTCCTCTGTAATCTTTACTGCAAGTCCAGACATATCTCCGTAGTAGATTGTTGTCTTGCTCGCCCCGATATCATCCATATTGTCAGAAACATAAACAGGTTTTCCAAGAAGCATATTACCAAATGCAGATGTTGCATCATCCTGCAATAAATATCTTCCGTTCTGGTCTTTTAATTTGCGAAGTGCTGTTCTTGTTTTAGAGGACATAATCCATACTGCATTCTGCTGGAAGGCATCCTTTACTGTTCCCTGTAAATCAATCAACTCATCTGCTGTAATCGCACTGTTTGCTTTTGCAGTAACAACATTTTTTACTTTGCTAAGTCCTTCAACCTTTGAAGATTCTCCTTTTAAGAGTTTTTCTTCAACGAACCTGGCAATTTTGTAAGCCATATGGTCAATCACGAATGATACAATATCAAACTGAGAATTGTTCATAAGTGATTTAGATATGAGTGTAAGCGCACCTACTAGATACCCTGTCAAGTCAATTGAGCTGAATTTGCCTGTGCTGGATGTAAGCTCAGTAAATTCATCATGAAAACCAACTATGATATCCTCTGTATCCATCAAAGGATAGAACGGAATAGAAAGAGTGCCTTTCACATTGTATTTCGTTGCTTTTTCAAGAATCGGGCAGATATCGTACACTTTTTTGAT